>WBZV01000518.1_pt1 | contig 22229 bp, 14 predicted proteins | sample 5204221 | NCBI WGS metagenome assembly WBZV01 (sample SAMN12344360, study PRJNA552823) | activated sludge metagenome | biome: Activated sludge suspended growth; feature: Nitrification reactor; material: Wastewater; isolation source: activated sludge from nitrification reactor of wastewater...
AACGTCGAACTCACCATCTTCTTTCAGCAAGTCGCCTGGGACTTCCGGGACCATCAAGAGGGCCAGCGCCCCCTACTGGAAATCTCGGCTAAGCCCAGTACGTTTTATCTGCTGCCGGGTCCCGTGGGCGACCAAGAACTGGTGTTTTGGAACAGCGTCAAGGACAGCCGGAACCCGGCGGTGTTTCGCATCTATCTCGACCATTTCCCGAGCGGCACGTTTGCCAGGCAGGCCCACCTCCGGTTGGCGAAGTTGGAGGGAGGGACTGAACCTGAGCCACCTCCGCTACTCCCTGATCCCAGTCCCGACCGGGAGCTGGCGTTCTGGAACAGCGTCAAGGACAGCCGGAACCCGGCGGATTTTCGCGCCTATCTCGACCAATACCCGGCCGGCGCGTTCGCCAAACTGGCTCAGAACCGGTTAGATGAGTTGGAAGCCGCAAGAAAGGCTGAGGAGGAACGACTGGCTGCACTGGCCGGACTGGAGCGGAAAAAACAGGAAGCGGCGAGAAAAGCGGAACTGGCCGCCGAACAGGCTCGGTTGTTGGCCCAACAGCGGCAACGAGAGGAGGAAGCGGCGAGAAAAGCCGAGGCGAAACGGCTGGCCGAGTTGGAGCAGCAGAGCACCAGAGGAACAATTGGGCCGAGCTTCGATTGCCGCAAGGCCCAATACGAGTCGGAACGAATGATTTGTGTCTCTGCCGAACTTTCTAGCTTAGATCGCCAAATGGCCGATGCCTACAGGACAGCTGTGTCTCGATTAGCCACCGAACAACGCACCGCACATCGCAAGGCGCAGAATTACTGGCTCCGCCAAATTCGGGACCACTGTCAGTCCGAAGCCTGCCTTGCTGACGAATACCGGAGCCGTATTAGAGAACTGGAAGCCTACTACCGTTGACCAGTGATGGAAAACGAATCTTCGAGTATGCGGGACCTCCCTTTGTTAGCCCTTGTGGCTGGTTTTTTACTGTTATTACCCACTGCGCCGGTAGCAGCCAACTATGTTGGACCCTTGATAATTGCCAAGACGGATCGCCACCTTTGGCCGGATTCCGTCAATACGCCAAACGCTTTCGACAAAGCCTCGCGGGCCTCCGTACTGGTGTATATTCTGGCCTTGCGGGATATGCGCAAGGTTTCCGATGCGGACTTGCGCGCATCACTTAAAGTCAAAAACCTGAATCGAGCATCCGTGGATAAATGGCTTAAAAAAGAGATAAAACTATCATTCCAGAATTATCAGCAAGCCTCGGCAAGTTGCGTTGCTGGCGATTGGACCTGTGTCAGCGGCGTCGCGTCAGTGGAGGATTTACTGAGCAAGGCCGAGATGTGGAGCCGGAATATCCCCCGTTCTCTTTCGGCTTGGCGAGATAATCTCAATCGCTTTTCCTATGCCTATGTAGCCGAACAAGCGCGATTGGCTGCACTTTTTCCAACAGTGAGCAGCGAAATTGATCGCTTTAGCGACAATGAATGGAATGGCGATGATTTCGTGGACCGGCAATTTTTACTGACCTTCGATGACGGTCCCAGCGATGTTCAGGGTAAAACGGATGCGACTGTGAGTATGTTAAACACGAATGGAAGAAACGCGATATTTTTTTTACTCGGTGACAATTTTCAGAATCGCTTGCATAAAACAGATGCTACCGCTTTAGCGCAGCTTTATCAAAATCAGTGCGTTGCATCCCACGGCTGGAAGCATCAATCCCATGCCAAGTGGAGTCAATGGCAAGATTCGGTCAAACGCACGCAATCCTTGTTGAATTCAACTCTTGCCAGGGAGATGGTCTTGCCTTTGTTCCGCCCGCCCTACGGCCAGCGCAAAGCAGATAGCGGTGCATTTTTTCGGTCGTGGTCCTTGCAAGTGGCTTTATGGAATCTTGATTCGCAAGACTGGAACACAAAAGTCAACGCCGAGGATATTGTTAACCGGATGATCACGTTGATGCTGATCAAGCGGCATGGGGTGCTGTTGTTTCACGATATTCACCTCAAGGCCAAAACGGTTTTGCCCACAATATTTGTTGAACTTGGCACCGCCATTGAGTGGGTGGATTGTCATCGGTTGGCACGAATGGAACCACAGGCCGGTTTGAGATTTGAAGGATCACGATTAGATCAATAGCATCAGTTTGCGTCAAAGTGGCAATTGGCCCTCGAACAGGATGGCAAACCGATTAAGGGCCTGTTTCCAATCCTGGACCGGCAGGGTCCATATTTTCGCGGGTTGTCCGATGGCGCCGAATAATCGCTTGGGAAGATGCGGCGGTTGTTGATGGCCTTGCGAATGACGCTGTTCAGCGACTCGATAGCGTTCGTGGCGTAGATGGCCTCGCTAAACTTCCGGCAAAATCTGGTGTCTCCGTTATCCTTGTGGATAACTTTGGCAAAAAAAAATCGCCCGCGCGTCGCGCGGGAATAAAGGGTAAAAGATTAAAGATCAAAGGGTTATAAGGATCTGGCGAGACGGAACCCCAGGTAGTCGTCGCGGCCGGCCGGCGAGTTCCCGTAGCGGCTGGCGGAACGCACCCCCGCGGGTTTGTGGAACCAGGCGCCGCCCCGCACCGCCAGGGGGCCAGTTGTCTCTTGATCGGCGCATCTTGACTCCGAGCCGTCGTACTCCTTGGCATAGGCCGAACACGTCCATTCCCATACGTTCCCCAGCATGTCGTTCAGCTTCCAGCCGTTCGCTTGAAAGGTGCCTACCGGGGCGGTGTGGCTGTATCCATCCCGACACTCATGCATCGGCGTCCAACCCAGGGTCTGGTCCGCTACATTGGCGTAACCACAGGCTCGATTCGGGTCCTCCCCCCAGTACCGCGCTCCCGTCGTCCCCGCCCGCGCCGCGTATTCCCATTCCGCTTCACTCGGCAGCCGGTAGTTTTGCCCCGTTTGCTGCGACAGCCATTTCACATACGCCAGGGCATCGTTCCCGCTTACGCACACTACCGGATGATCGTCGCCTTGCTTAAAACCAGGGTTCCGCCAGTTCAAACCAGCGGCCAGTTGCCATTTCGAATCCTTCCAGACATAGCAACCCTTTCCTTCCTTCTCGGCGTCCGTCTGGTAGCCGCTCGCGTCCACAAAGCGCCGGAATTCTCTCACCGTCACTTCCGTCTGCCCCAGCGCAAAGGCTCGCCCAATCTCAACTCGGTGCCGGCGTTCCTTCGCCTCTCCCGGTTCCCGCCCCGCTTCGCTTTCCGGGCTGCCCATCCAGAATTCCCCCGCCCCAATCACCACCAGCGCCGGGCCCTCGCTCCCGTCCCGGAGCCGGTCCCGGAAGACTTGGCCCGACTGTGGTGATGGTGCTGGCAGCAATTCAGCTAACCGATTCTGGGCCAGCTTAACAAACACACCTTGCGGATATTGTTCGAGATAGGCACGCAAATCAGCCGGATTCCGGCTGTCCTTCACGCCGTTCCAAAATGCCAACTCCAAGTTGGTATTGTCTTTATCGTCATTCTCACCCGACTTAAACACGTAATAACCGCCACCCAACGAACCATAGGTAAAAGGTTGTTGACTGTTATGGGTCTGCGCCATCACCTCATCGCGCACCTTGCCAAACAGCCGCCTGACTTCCAGATCCGGCACGACCAAATACTTGGCAAGGATGGTGGCATACACACCGTTATCCGCCGCAATGTCGTCTTCCCGAGTCGCGAAGGCCACCAGTGTATTACCCCCGGTTTCCCCTACCCGTGTCAGCCCGCGCCCAACGAGAGAGCGTCCCGTCCCCTGATTGAGCCGCGCCGCAAATGGATTATCCCGGCAAGCATCCAGCACCACCAAACCCAGTTCTCGTGCTTGATTGACCTCGGTCAACACATCATCGAGAAGCACGGTACGTCGCAGATCGCCGGTTCGATTCAGCTTTACGTCCACCGGAATCAGGTGATTCTTGCCCTGTACCTGAATACCATGCCCGGCGTAGTACACCACCACCCAGTCCGCGCCAACCGCTGCTTTACCCAACTGATCCAAAGCGTCGAGCAAGCCGCCATAGTCCAGATCCTGCTTGGAAATCACCTGAAACCCTAGCGCTTTCAGGGCAGCGCCTACCTTTTGCGCGTCGCTGACGGCATGGTTCAGCTCTCCACCATATCGATAGGCATCGTTGCCTATCACCAATGCCACCCGATTCGCGGGCGCCGCCTCCAGTTCATGGCTCGGTAACCCCAGCAGTGCCAGCAATACCAGCAGCGCCATCAACGCGGCTTTCCGCTTCAAACCTCCCATGATTCATTCCTCCCCCAACACCGTTTCATCCACCCCAATAAAGACGCTCAAAAAACGCGATTGTCAGGTTGCCAAACCGAAAAACATATTTTTTCACCGCCCTCCTGACCCGAATTCCTCGATCAGGGTCGTGGCATGGCGCCCTGCGCTTGTCGCAACTCGACCATCCCTCAATCTATTGAGGCGCTTGCGGGGCGAATTCCACCAGCAATCGTGCGTCGGGTGGTGGTTTGAGACCGTGCCGCGCCAGCACTGCCGCCAGTTCGGGCGGTAACGGTCTGGGCAATCGGGCATCGATAAACCAGCTTTTACCTTGAGGTGTTGCTTGCGCGGTTATGTCCGCCGCACTGAGGTCGGCAGCGAGCGCGCGGGCGGTGACGGCCGGTTGTGCGACGCGCACCACCGTTGGCATTCGCAGGCTTTTAACACGCGGTGATGGAGGACTGCTGTCAGAGGTATCAGTCAATGGCGGATGGTGAAATGTGAGCAATGGGAGGAAGGCGATGCCGATCAATCCCGCCGCCAGACCGGACAACAGCGCTGGGCGTTGCCACCAGGGTCGGTGCGGAGTAGCGCGTCGCAGTGCGAATAAGAGCCGTTCCCGACCTTGCGCCAATTCGGCGGCAGACAGCTCATGCGGGGTTGGAACCGGTTGGGCCAAAATTCCCTGGCGTAAGGCTTCGACCTCTTGGCGGGTGCGGGAATCCGCGTTGGGCACAGTACGTCCGGCCAGTAGATTCAGCCAATCCTCGGTGTCCTGTCCGGATGGATGTTGGTGGTTATCGGCCATTGTTGTCGGCTTCAGTTCGTTGCCACGGTTGTCAGCAATAATGAGGGCGCATTTTTTTCGTCTGATGCTACCCAAGACTTCCCAAAAACGCGTTTGTCAGGTCTGGTAAAAAATATTTTTTGCGGCCCCCTGACAGTTTATCGATTGGCGCGTCCTGGGTTTTATGATCGCATTTCAATCGCTGACCGCTTTTTGCAGGTCGGACTGTAACCGATGAAAGGAAGGGGATGATGATGCGCAAGATGCTTGCAACGCGCCGGGTGCTGGCGCTGCTGGCGGCTCTGACCGGGTTCACTGTATTGACTGGATTAGCCGTGCCGGTCGTCTGGGCTGCTGAGCGGATGGCGCTGGTGATCGGTAACAGCGCTTACCGCAATGCACCGCGCCTGTCGAATCCCGTGAACGACGCGGCAGCGATCGCCGAGGCGTTAAAGCGGATCGGGTTTACCGTGACCGGTCCGCTCATGGACCTGGATAAAGTGAAGATGGACGCGGCGTTACTGGACTTTGGCCGTCAGGCGCAAGCAGCAGAGGCGGTGGTGGTCTTTTTCGCCGGGCATGGTCTGGAAGCCTTTGGCCAGAATTATCTGATTCCGGTCGATGCGATGCTGGAGCGCGAGGCGACGGCCTCGGTGGAAGCGGTGGCACTGAATACGGTGTTGGGTCAGATTGCCGGGCCGCGTGGTTATCGACTGGTGATTCTGGACGCCTGTCGGGATAACCCGCTGGCTAATCGGATGCAACGGCAGGATGGCAAGCGCGCGGTTTACCGGGGATTGGGGCGGGTCGAGCCGAGCCATCAAATTTATGTCGCCTACGCCGCCAAGGATGGCACCCGCGCACGGGACGATGGTGGCGGCGGGCACAGCCCGTTTACGGCGGCGCTGCTCAAATACATGGAAAAGCCGCTTCAGTTGCCCAACCTGTTTGGCGCGGTGCGGGAAGACGTGCTGGAAGCCACCGGCAACGAGCAGGAACCGTGGCTTTATGGGGCGTTCGGCCGGAAGATTCCATCATTGGCCCAGTGGAACGACCAGAACCCGCAACCCGGCTCGCAGCCGATCCGCCCGGCGCCTACGCCTACCGCGCCACTGTCGGCTCCGGTCCCCCTGCAACCCGGTCAAGTGTTCCGGGATCGGCTCCGGGACGGGAGCGAGGGCCCGGCGCTGGTGGTGATTGGGGCGGGGGAATTTTGGATGGGTTCGCCGGAAGGAGAAGAGGGTCGAGACAGCGATGAACGGCGGCACCGAGTCAGGATCGAGCGCGCGTTCGCCTTGGGCCAGAACGAAGTGACGGTGAGGGAATTCCGGCGATTTGTGGAGGCGACGGGTTACCGAACGGAGGCGGAACGTGATGTAAGTGAGAAGGGCTGCTATACGTACGACGCCAAGGATAATCGGTGGGACTGGCGGGCGGGGTTCAGCTGGCGGAAGCCGGGATACGAGCAGACGGATGATCATCCGGTGGTGTGCGTGAGTTGGAACGACGCCAACCAGTATTTGGGGTGGCTGACGAAGGAGACGGGCCGAAACTACCGGCTGCCGAGTGAAGCCGAGTGGGAATACGCGGCGCGGGCGGGGACGACGGAGGCGCGGTATTGGAGGGATGGAGGGGATGCTTCGGCATGCGGTTACGCCAACGTGGCGAATAAGGAGCATGGTTGGTCAGAAGCTTTTCCCTGTAGTGACGGCTACGAGTTCACGGCGCCGGTGGGCTCGTTTCAGCCGAACGCCTGGAAGTTATACGACATGCTGGGGAACGTATGGGAATGGACGTGTTCGGCCTATGCCAAGGAGTACGACGGCTCGGAGTCAAGATGCGCCGATCAAGAGACAAGCGGCCCCCTGGCGGTGCGGGGCGGCTCCTGGCTCAACGGACCCGCGTGGGTGCGTTCCGCCAACCGCGACTGGGGCGATCCGACCTACCGCGACGGCCTCCAGGGGTTCCGTCTCGCCAGATCTTTATAACTCTTTGATCTTTAATCTTTTACCCTTTATTCCCGCGCGCAGCGCGGGCGATTTTTTTTGCCAAAGTTATCCACAGCTCACACAGTGAGCTACCCCAATTCCAGGACATACCCGCCAACGATCAGCAACGCGCCCTGTGCCGCGTATTGTTCGCGGCCGCCATCGGCAGGGGCAAGGGTTTGATGGAGTGCGCCAGCGGTGTCCAGCAAATAAATCGGCCAGTGGGTGCTGGCCAGCTTCATCGTCCAGCCTTGCGGATCGGCGCGCAAGTGGACATGCCGCCGCGACAACAGCAACTGTTCCGGATGTTTGATCGGCGCCTGGTCTTTAGCCCACTGCCAGGCTTCGGAATCATCGAACAAGGCCGGCGTCAGATCAGCGTCCTGGCCCCGCCCAAAACAGCACCAGCACCCCACCGCCAGGTTCAGGGGGATGGGCTGCGGCAACCGCAGCCAACCGAGGTAATCCTGCTGGAGTGCTTCCGGCAGAGCGTTTAATTGCAACGTCAGCCCATCTTGTGGCGACCACTCGGTAGGTGGCACTAAAGGCACTGAGTGCTGATCCGCCTCGCCCCACAGCTTATCTTCCACATCAATGCGCAAGCAGGCGGCAACGCTCGGATCACGGCAAGGCACCAGTTGACCACCGCCGTTGAAAGCCAGCCGCCACGCCAGCAACCCGGCTGGCGAACGTGAAGACAGCCGCTGCAACGCAGCGCCGACCACTCGCAAGCGGGGTTGGGAACCAGGCAAATCACCGCCCGGCATCCAGGTGGGTTCCTCGATGGGCAGGTCCACCACGGTGGCGTTATAAGGCGCAAGCATCAATGTCAGGGAGGCGCCCGCCGCATCGCGGATTTCGTAACGCCGCCGCGTGGTGGCCTGAAGTGGCGTAACAATCAGGCTATGTTCAGGTCTGGCGGCGACTTCCAGGCCCATGCCAGGCGCCGGTTTTAGCCGCAGCAACAGCGAAGCCTCCGCGCCAAAAGGCCAGTCCGGCACCAGGAAGGTGCTACCGTCGGGGTCGCCATTCAGCAGGGTGAGGCGTTGACCGGGATAGATCACCCCTAATTCCTGATTGTTGGCATCCGTCTGGCGGTAAATGCGATCAACCGGTGTTTCGCCGGCGGGCGGCAGATAGATAGCGGGGCCGAACCGAAACCGCACCTCACCGGCGAGCAAAGCTGGATGAGGTTCGATGCGATAGCGGATTTCCTCACCCGGCGCCACATACTGTTTTAGCTTTTGCTGGTGATATTCCCGCAAATCGGCCAGCAGCATTTGCGTCCCGGCGCCAGCGTGCAGATCCTCATCGTGGAGATAGTCGGCGTTGGGTATTTGCACGATGATATGCGAAAAGTAGGTTTGGCTTTGATGGCGGTTGCGCTGAGTACGCGGGTTTTGCTCCAGCGCTTCCTGCAAAAACTGCCCGTCTGGGTGCTTCCGCTTCGCGCGCGTCCAGAGATTTTCTACATTGAAGACATCCTGCACATGATGCAGGGAGGCGCAGAATACATAGCTTGTTGGCATCGGTGACCTCAAAAAATCGCTTGCAAAAACCGCCCGCCGCACGGGCATCACTCCAGACATTGCCGCATGATGCCCCCTTGTAACCTACTAGAGGCGAAAACCGCGCGCTTGTCAGGCAGTCCGCTAAAAAATTCTTCGCGCAGTCTGACATTTTCCAGGCTCAACCCTCCAGGTTAAAGAAATGCCCTGCGCGGTTTGCGGATCGATCCCAATGAATTCCGTAAACTAGCGCCCGAGAAAATAGAACGCCTGGAAATCGTTAGCCCCAATCCCCTCCCCCTTTGGGAGCGGGTGAGGGTGGGGGAATAAGCCATTGGAACTGAAAGCCGGTGAAACACTCACCATCAACGGTTACGAATACCGCCTGGAATCGGCGCTCGCAGCGGGCGTTGGCAGTTACGGCAAGATTTGGGCTGCCACCGATTCGAAGCATCGGCCGGTAGTCCTCAAGTTCATCCATGCCGAGAATCAGGCCCAGGCTGGTGAGACAGCAGGGCAACAATGGCAAAAGCACCTGCAACGAGAAATTGAATTTTTAAAGCAGCTCACCGACGAGCAGACCCGACACATCGTTAAACTGCTCAATCATGGCGAGATCGACGGCCAACCGGTGCTGGTGCTGGAGCGCTTGCATACCAATCTCAACCACTGGATTCATCATCAACCCAAACCGCTCCCTCTGCGCCAGATACTGGAGTGGGCGCAACAGATTTTGGCGGGATTAGCCATTGTTCATGCCCATGGTCTGGTTTACCGCGATCTTAAATTCAGCAACGTCCTGGTGAGTGACGATGGCCAACGGCTAAAGCTGGCTGATTTCGGCACCGTCAAGGCGCTGCGCGATGACGGCAGCCAATTTTCTTATGCCGGTACCCCGACAATGATGGCGCCCGAACAGCGCTTGCCGGCACGCATTGAAGATGGCAAACCCTCCTATGCTGTCACTGAACGCAGCGATTCTTATGCTCTGGGGCTAATGCTGTTTCGGTTGTTTACCGATCAGCCGACCATCGCCTCCCAGGAACTCATTGAAGATGCCCTGAAGAAAAACGGCTATGAAGGTGTTTTGCAGAATGGCCAGATTTGGGGAGGGCTGAATGAGGCTGAAAAACGGCAGTTACATAACGCGATTTGGGCGGGTTGGGGGCTGGACGAGGCCACCGTGGGTCCCGGCCAGCATGATCGACTCCAGCAAGCACAAGCGCTGTACGATCTGATTTTGGAGCTTCTGAATCCATGCGAGAAAAATCGGCCTGATTCAGCCGAAGCCATCCGTCAGATACGAGAGGTGGCGCTCAACGCCGCGCCGGCGACAGCACCCGCGCCTGCTTCCCCACCGGCTGCCGTTTCGCCGCAAACTCCGCCGCCCCGCTCGAATCCTCCCGCCACGGTTCTACCGCCTGTTACGCCTCCGCCGCCCTCGCCACTGCCGATCCCGGATCATTCGTCGACCGTGCCACGCCAGCGGCGCTGGGTTTATGCGCTGGTGGTGCTGGTGGGTGTATCAGCGCTGGCCGGAGGGATCGAGTATTGGTGGCCGCACGCCACCCCCCCGAAGGACACAGCACCACCGCTGCCTGATGAGCCGCCGATGGTGCCGAAACAGACAGGCTCGGGACTAACGCCGTTATCGCCGGTGCCCGCGCCGGAATCTGTCCCAAAACCTGTTAACCCCGCAGCAGACGCTTTGGCGCAGCCGACCTCATCCGGAGCGCTTCCCGCCGAATCGCCCGCTGCGGCCACAACCACGCCGCCTGTTTCCGCCAATGCGGCCCCGAGTCTCGCGCCAGTACCGCCGCCGATACAATCACCGGTTGCCGCGGTAATGCCTACCGCCAGCCCGACGGTGCCGGCCAAACCATCGGTTCCATCTTCGGCCGCTGGGTCTGCGCCGGTTGCTCCGGCTAAACCGTCGCCCGTGCCGCCGCCGGCTGCCGCGCCCGAGCCGGTGACGACCGTGGAAACGCCCGTTACGGAAAAGCCCATTAAACCCCTGCCGAGTCAGCCACTCCCCCAGCATCGGAATCCGTTAGCACACGAAACGCCGCCCGCGACGGTTTGGCGGAAGCTGGAGCGCGACCCGTTGGCGGTCGGCGGCTTCGCGCCGGAATTAATCGTCGTGCCTGCGGGGGCGCTGGAATTCACCGGTCAGAACGGTCAGGTGCAGCGGGTTTCGATACCTGAATTTGCGCTGGCCACGCAGCTGGTAACGCGGGCCGACTACGCAGTGTTTGCTCGATACACCGGACGCTCGCTACCGCCCGCCCGCGATTTCGCGGTAGCGTCTGAAGTCGGGCAGCCCGTCACTATGATCACCTGGCAAGAGGCGCAGGCGTATGTCGAGTGGCTGTCGCAACAAACCGGCCGGCATTATCGGCTGCTGAGGGAGTTTGAGTGGGTTTATAGCCAAAAGCGGGGCGTGGATAGCAGGCAGGATTCGGCGTGGGCGGGTTTTGAGTGGACGGCCAGTTGTGACTTTGGCGATTGCCGCCGCGATCAGCGGATGGTGTGGTCAATGGCGGGTAAAAGGGAAGCCCGACCCGCCGATCAAGGCGGGCGAGACATCAGTTTTCGGGTGGTGCGGGAGTAACGTTTCGGACCAGGCACCCCGGCCACAGGCGCCTGATCCCCTGCCCGGGGTTCCATCAGGCCCCGTTTGTTTGCTTGCGTTCACCTTCAGCTTGCGCCAGCTCCAACACCAGCGCCAGGGCGATCAACGGCATTAACAATAGGACTAAATGGCTGCCCGCCGCCGATAAAAACGGCATCGGCTGGCCCATCACCGGCAACAGGCCCAAATTGGTACCCCAGGACACTAGGAAATGCGCGATCAGCAATCCCCCACCCCCCCACAACGTGAAATAGACAAAATGGCCGAACAACTGTTGACGGTAATCGGGCTGTTGCGTCCACATCAGCGCTCGCGTACCAATCCGTAACACGCTTAGCACCAGCAGCAACTGCACCGTCACCAGTAGCGCGCCCAGCAACCCGCCGTAACGATTCAAAAAAAATGCCGGAGCAAAATCATCCTGCACCGCCGGAACTCGCATCACCGCCCCATTGACACCGGGTTGCACACCGCTCGGCAAGTGACCCGCATTGAGGCCCAACCAACCGCCAGCGCGGATCTCGCTTAAGCCCTGGCGTAATTGATAACCGCTATGCGGATAGCGCTCCGGCGCGGCCCATACTTGAATCCGGTCACTTTGCAAGCCACGCGGGAACCAGTCGGGATGCGCATACAGTTGCACTACCCCGTAAGTCAACCCCGTAACCGCTGCCACCACTAACCATTGGCCGCCCCAACGCCAGCGCCGATCCCAATGAATACGCCAGTAAGCCCAGAACAGCGCCAGCGTGGCTATCACCAACAGAAAAATCGGTGATAAGTCATGGAGTATGCCCAGGGCAGTGACCGTACACGCCACCGAAAAAACCACCAGCGATGAATACCGCAGCCACAGGCGCAGCTTATTGAAGGTTAAATCCCAGCCGCGCAGATCCAGTCGCTCCGCCAGGGTCAGCGCAGCGGCCACAATCAACAGCAGCTTCACCAACTCAATCGGTTGAAAGCCCGCTACACCGGTTTCATCGCCCGCTATCCCTTGCAGGACTAACAAGAGCAGCAACACGATGCCCAGCACCCATTGGACCCCGGACAGCGACCGGTTGCTAAACCGCCACCTCGGCGCGTAGCTTTGCCAGAACAGCACCCCCGCCAGTACCAGCCACGCCGCTACGTTGCCTAAAACCGCCGTGTTTAGGCCATAACGCATCCAGCCGGATTCCTCCGCCCCGATCCCCAACTGCCATTGGGCGATCAATCCCCAGCCCAGCAACCACAGCAACGCCCCCACCAGCAGGGCGCTCCAATCGGTGCGGCGGCCCAGCCACACCCAGCCCAGCAGTGCGATCCAGAGGGAGGCATACGCCCACAATAGCGGCACCTGTGTGCGATGAAACCAATACAGGGCAAACCACGCCAGCGCTAACGCCAGACATCCGATAAAAGCGAACTGGCGCCACCGCGAAGGTCCCAGCGGCGAACGGTTCCACCCCCAAAGCACACTGGCGCCAAAGACCGCTAAAATCGTCAGACCCATATCCCGCACCACTTCCCACGGTGCGGGGCGAGCTACTGTGAGCGGAATGGACACAACCTGCACCCCATCAACGCTGCCTGGTAGCGGTTGACCCACCAGCCAGCGCTGCCCGCGCGCGGTGATCGCCAGGATTAACACGCCGTTGGTTTGGAGAACCTGATAATGGGTATAACCGATGATGATCTGGTCATGAATGTGCAAGGGAACGGTGAGTTGCCGCAATGGCAACGGCCCGCCACCGGCGTTTTCGACCTGAACCGGTGCGCCGTCTATCCGTGCCCCCGGACCGAGCTGGAGCGCGTAGCCGGTTTCGTTAGGAACCAGCAGAGCGCTATCCGCTATCACGTCGGCTAAACCCAGCCGGGTCGCGCAGCGTACCCCACCGCCCAGGCTTAATGGGGGTTTGCGCCAGGCTGTGAGCAGCTGTTGCCGGATCCATTGGGTCACCGAAAGCGGATCGCAAGGCGGCAAAAGCTGATTGTTGAGGGCTGATTGGACGCCATTGTAGCGCCAGATCTGTTCGCCGAATTGCAACGTTACGCCATCAGTGGTCACCGCCTTGACGGTAAACAGCTGTTGGCCGATGGTAAACCGCCCACCGGGTTGTAGCGCCCATTCCCGCACCCGGCGCTCCTTACCATCGTGCGGTGTCCACAATACTTGCTTGGTGGCGGATACGTTTTCCAGCCGCCAGTCGCCGCTCGTCGTGCGCAGCAGCCGAATATGTTCGGTATCGGCATGGGGCGATCCCAAGTCGTCCTGTTTCTTTGCCAAATGATGACCCAGGACGACATCGTGCCCAGGTGCGAGGTCGATTTGCACTTGTGCCGCTTCCTGCCAAGCGGGGGCATGGCGCACGCTCCCGATCATTACCAGCAAGGGAATCAGCCAGATCCCCAATAAAACCGCGACACGCAGCGTCTGATCAGCGATCCGATACCTTAACAACGACAGGATGGTGGAGTGGCGACCGGGAGCAGGTCGTGCAGAGTTTCCCATAATGGGTTATTTTTCAAGGGAAAATTGGTAGTATATGATCCTTAAAAATGCACTTACTTGTATCAATAGAAGCTATCAATAACAAGATAATAAAATAGAGCCAATCTCGATGGACGATCATCAATGCTTTACGGCAATTCAGCAAGGTACTCCGCAAGCACGGCGAGCAGCAGTCGACTGTCTCTATCAACGCTATGCTGCCGAGTTTTTTAAGTATCTTCAGCGGCATCGGGTCATTCCACAGGACGCGCAAGATATTTTGCACGACACCTTTCTCCGCTTGCTCGAACCGTTGCCGAGTCCGATACCTCATCCCAAACCCTATCTTTATCGAATGCTGATCAATCGCGCCAAGGAGTTTTGGGCGCAGGAGGCCATGGCCGCCCGCCGGAAGGTTCCAATCGACTCCTGGATTGAGCAGGTCGATAGTTCACCATTGCCATTAACGCAGGCGACTGTGCAGTCGGCTGGCGAGGCGTTTGCCGCGTTTGCGCGCGATCATCCCGACCCTGGGATCGCTCTGGAACTCACCCTGCTGGAAGGCTGGAACATGAAAGAACTGGCCCAGTTTTTAGGAAAAAACGAAGGCGCGACCCGCGAATATATATCCTGCTGGCGCAAGAAGTTTCGGCAAGATTATCTGCGTCTGGATTGAGGTGGCGGTTCGGTCCGCGCGGCCGGTTCACGCGCCAACAGCGTCTCCAGAAACCGTGCCACCACGCGACCGCAATCGACGCCACCGGTGCTGCGGGTATGGCTGATCTGACAGGCAAAGGCCAGCCGGCGTGGTTCATTGGGTAAAGTGTCCGGTTCTACCCAACCGACCAGCCAGGCGTTGTTGATTGCGCCGTCTTCCTGAAGGTCAGCGGTGCCGGTTTTGGCATACAGCGCCGCGCGCACGGTCTTGAAGCGTGGGCCGGCAAAGGTTCTTTCCAGAGTACCGTCTTCCGGCACCCGTTTCATCCCTCGGCGAATGCGTTCGGTGGCGATATGCAACGGCGCAAAAGCGGGCGCTTTGGCTGCCTGGCCGTTTAGCTCCAGCAACAGACGCGGTATCACCCGCTTGCTGGTAGCGATGGTGGCGGCGACACGCGCCATTTGCAAAGGCGTCGCCTGCATCCGAAATCCCACCGCCGCCAGCCGCACCTGATGCCGTGCCTCAATGGGATCCAGATGTGAAGGCGTGGGTAGCAACACATCGCCGGTTTGCAACATGCCCGCCGGTAATAAGCCGCCATCCAGCGGATTTTGCGCATCGAAACCGAGCTGGGCGGTGACTGCCGCCAGCGGTCGGATGCGGTTGAGCGCGTCAGGCGTCAGGGCGCGGGCGTGAGGCAGGCCCGCGGCTTCGGGATCGGCCAGCAGGGTGCCATCGGTGGTTTCCACCAGCCAGGCAAACCAGGTGTTCAGGGAATCGCGTAACGCCAGATCCAAACCGTAACGCTTGTCATTAGCGGACAGCCGGTTAGCGACCGTACTGTAATGACCATTATGAGCAAAGTTATGAATCACGCCGCCTGTGTCGCGCTGTTGGGCGGGAGTATAGCGGCTGTGTCGGCAAAGCCTGGCATGCGCTGGATAGCAGGCATCCAATGCGCCGAAATCGTAGCGTCTGGCCAACGGATGACGCTCAAAACCGTCCAATGTTAAACCATTTAGCGCCTTGTCCAAACTCGGATCGCGGGCGGCCTGATATTCCAACGTCAGCGCCGATACCAGCTTGAAGGTGGAGCCGGGGACGTGAACGCCGCTGCCGTCATGGTGCCAGGCCCACCACGCCAGCGGCCCCCGGCGGGGTCGGGCGGCGTTAAACCGCTCCAGATCCTCCCAGGCGACCTCGCGGGGCGGCTCCGGCAGGCTGACGGCCGCCAGAATGTCGCCCTGATCGGCATCCAGCACCACCAGACTGGCGAACCGCTGCTCTCGATAAGGATCGCGACCGCCGAATCCCTCGCTGACTTCCGGCAGTTGGGCCAGCAGGGCCTGACGCGCGCTGTCCTGTAACGCGCTGTCCAGCGTCAGGCGGGCATCGACGCTGGCCATACCGTGCGCGCCCAATCGCGCCAGGGTGCCGGCAACGGCGATCCGGTGTTTTGGATCGATGCCAACCAGCGCTGCCAATCCCAGGTTCCAGGTGGCTTCGGTTGGTCCGGTGGTTTCCCATAACCGTGCCCCGTTGCGATCCTGTAAGGTAACGGTAGTTTTTTGTTCAAGCTGTTGCTGCCGGATCGCCGGGGGTTGCGCCTGCCAGCGCGGTTGCCCATTTTCCAGATGAATGTGGGCGAAGTCGTGGCGGAATAAGGCGGTCGCCACCTGAGCGGACAAAGGCCGGAACTGCACCACCAGTTGGGCCGCGCCCGCTAGCGGTTGCACGGTCAGTTCCTGCGCCAACGCAGCGTCATTGCGGCAGGGAGATCCCGACAGGCAGCGGGAGTCGTTGCGTAAGACGCGGACACCCCCGGTTTCAATATCACGCCCGACCACCAGCAGTTGCCATGGCGTGCGAGCGGAGTATCCGGCCAGCGGCAGCGTGAAGCGAACCGGGGTAGCGGGATCCGCGCCAGCGGGCCAGTGGGCAACCCGCTGCCAGGGTTGCCAGTGTTTGGGTAGTTCGGCGAACAGGCCGCTGGCGAGCATGGGCATTTTTTCCGTCAGGCTCAGGCGAACGCTCTGCGATTCGGCCTGCCAGGCGTTGGTTGCGGCGGCGGCGGAATCCGACTCGGCGCCGGTTTGCAGCCGCACGGCGGCCAGCAGCCGTTGGGCGTTGAAAATGTCGGCTTGCTGGCGCACGTAGCGCCCGGTAACCGAGTTGTAGAGCAGGCGATGGACGGCCTGAACTTCTTCGCTCCAGGGCAGGCGCAGCCAGGCGGTTTCCAACGGTAAATCCACCAGCCATTCCGGGTGTTCCCGAGCGAAGCGCACCCGTCGAGGCCAGTCGGTAGGCACGGTGGCAATCTGGCCGTCCGCATCGAGACGAAATAGCTCGTCGGCGACGGCGGCGGCAAATAAATCGGCGTCTTCCTGGGTGACGGTGGCTTGTTCCGGTACGGTGTAATCGCCCGGCGGAGCGCGCAGGCTGACGGCCGTGCCCTGGGTGGGGTAAAAGTGCAGCGTGCGCGGAATGGAAGGTGAGGGTGCGGGGTCGGGCGGGCCATGGACGGTAGCGCGCAGGGCACCCAGCGCACAGCGGAATTCCGGGACGCGCTCCAGGCGCAGTGCATAGTGCCACGGGCCAGTGGCTGATTCGGCTTCCCACAGTAGCCAGGCGTCTTTGCGAAATTTGAGCATGGCGGGCGCACCGCTGAGATCAGCGGCAACATCGGATAGCCCGCTTATCGGTCGGCTGTCGTGCATGGTGACTTGCAGCAAACCGCCAGCTCCGATCGGTTGTAACGCGGTGCTGGGCGGTTGGGTGTCGAACACCACGGCGGGGACATCCACGCCGTCGGGGCCGTCGTCGAGCAGCGGATTTTTCAGCCCAAACGCGGCCTCGCGCGGCGGATTATGGGTTAGGTTGGCGTTGATGCGTTCCTGAATGCGGTTCCAGTCCCAGCCGATATAGAGTGGAATCAGGGGGCTGTCCTGATCGGCACGGGCGCGCTGGTTACAGAGTGAAACGCGGGCCTGACCGATGACGCGCTGACTGCTTGTCGTCAGCAGGATCCCTTTATCGAGTGACTGGCGGTGCAAACCGGGCTGGGGGGAAACGTAGAATTGCGTTCCAGCCAGCGCCGCCGGAAAACGGGTCGGCGTGGCCACGTCCTTGATTGGCTGCTGATACAGCGCCGCCAGTCGATACGAGAACAGTAAAACACCCGCCGCAATGGGCAGGGCGAACAGCACGAAAGTCGAGAAGCGGCGGATTATTTTGGCGAGGTTGATGGCCCAATGCTCCGGCATAGCGATTTCCTTTATGCCGTTGCGTGATGGTGGGTCATGAGGGTCGCGTTCACCACCAGCGCGTGGGCCGTAATCAAGACTTCGGCCGCATCGAACCGAAACTCGACCAGCAGACGCACCGCCTGGCTGCCACCATACCGGAATACTTTGGCGGTTTGCATCAACGATTCCTCGAAGAGTCAAGAATCAATGTAGTGCATATCTATGTTGCCACTGTCGCGTCCAGCCGGCGCGTGCCATTCGTGGCCTAAATGTTCGTTGCTACAGTCCCTTGCCAGTCCGATCCACGGAATGGCGGTCCCGCATTCGCTACGCTACAGGGCGCAGTATCCTGTGGATAACTTTGGCAAAAAAATCGCCCGCGCGTCGCGCGGGAATAAAGGGTAAAAGATTAAAGATCAAAGGGTTATAAGGATCTGGCGAGACGGAACCCCCGGGCGTTGGAGCGGAGGGCCGGCGTGCTCCTGTTGCGGGAGGCGGAACGCACCCACGCGGGAGAGTTGTTCCAGGCGCCGCCCCGCACCGCCAGGGGGCCGGTCGTCTCTTGATCGGCGCATCTTGACTCCGAGCCGTCGTACTCCTCGGCATAGGCCGAACACGTCCATTCCCATACGTTCCCCAGCATGTCGTTCAGCTTCCAAGCGTTCGCTTGAAAGGTGCCTACCGGCGCCGTGTAAACATAACCATCCCGGCAGTCGTGAATCGTCCAGTCTGAAAACGTCTGCTTCGCCGTCCGGTCCGCTACATTGGCGTAACCACAGGCTCGATTCGGGTCCTCCCCCCAGTACCGCGCTCCCGTCGTCCCCGCCCGCGCCGCGTATTCCCATTCCGCTTCACTCGGCAGCCGATACTTTTGGCCCGTCTGTTGGGAGAGCCACTGGCTATAGGCCATCGCATCGCGCCAACTCACGCACACCACCGGATGATCGTCGCCTTGCTTGAAACCAGGGTTCTTCCAGCCATAGCCCGCCCGGTAACCATATTTCCATTCACTCCCTTCCCGGTAGGCAACAAAACAACCCTCCACGCCACCCGCATTCTTCTCGGCATCCGTCCGGTAGCCAGCCGCCTCCACAAAGCGCCGGAATTCCCCCACCGTCACTTCCGTCTGCCCCAGCGCAAAGGCTCGCCCAATCTCGACTCGGTGCCGCTGTTCCCTCCCGGCTTCTTTATCCGGTTCCCGCCCCGCTTCGCTTTCCGGGCTGCCCATCCAAAACTCCCCCGCCCCAATCACTACCAGCGCCGGGCCTCGTGTCCCGTCGCTCAGGGTGTCTCGAAATACCTGGCCCGGTTGCGGGCGACTACCTTCCGGCGGCACTTCCTCCGGCACCGGTGGCCGGAACGGAGACGGCACGCCGGCAGTAGCCACCGGCGTTGAAGTCGGCGTTGGGTCCGGCGGCAACTCGTCAATCAGATAGATCGACTTGCGCCCAAACGCGCCGTACAACCACGGTTCCTGAGTCTTGGTGGTGGCTGCCAACACATCTTCCCGCACCGCGCCAAATAAATTCGATAACGGCAGCGGGTCCTGGCGATAATTCCGTAGATAGTTCAGCAGTGCCGTCGTGAACCGGCTGTTGGGGCCGCGCCCTTCCTGCGCCTTGGTTCCGCCTTTCGCCGCGTAGGCGACGTAGACCTGACCGCTTGGCTCCACCGGCTTCAGGCCCTTTCCCACCCAGTCCTTGGTCCGGCCGTCCGCCAGCCGCATTTGGTTAGCCAAGGGGTTATCCCGACAGGCGTCCAGAATCACCAATCCATAGTCCCGCGCGCCGCCGACCTGGGTCAACACCACGTCCAGCGGCACTGCTTCCAACGGCGCCCGGCTTTCATGCTGAAGCTTGGCGGTCACCGGAATCAGATAGTTCACCCCTCCCACTTCCATGCCATGCCCGGAAAAATACACCACCGCCGCTGCGGCCCCCCGCGCTTGCTCGCCAAAGTCCCCCAGCGCCGTTTCCATTTCGGTCTTGCTCTGGTCCAACAGCGGCCCGGTCACGCGAAAACCCAGCTCGGTCAAAACCTTGGCCATCTCCTTCGCATCGCGTTCCGTGGCGTTCAAGCGGGGCGCATGGGCGTAGGTGCCGTTGCCGATCACCAGCGCTACCCGTTCCGCCGCGTCCGCCGCCGGCAATCCGCCCAACGCTGCCAACGCCACGATCAGCAACCCGATCCTCCAACCTCGCCCACTCATCACCGCCGTCCCCCTGTTGCTCCGCATGGAAAATGATTGTAACCAAAGCGCCAATGTAACCGCTGACTGCCCTCTTTGAAAAATAGGGAGGGGTTTCAACATCCCCTTGAAACGGGAATCACGGGTGAAACTCGACGATTACCTTAGCCGCCGCCTTGCCGCCCGCGCCGACGGCGGGCTTGGCTTCCGCCGCCGTGGAACGCACGCTTTTGGCCGCCCAGAGGCCCGCCGGCGACAAACGGGCATAAACTTTTTGCTTGGGATCGAGGCGGCTCTCGCGAATGCCCTTTTCATACAATCCCAGCGGTTCGGGCGTGACCAGCGCGACGATCAGGGTGGTCGAGGCCGGCGGCTTGGCCTTCAACCCCCAGTTCGCGGTATCCGAGGGCGGCAGCTTCACCGTGGCGCCCGCTTCAAACCGGGTTTCCGCCATCCAATCGTTGGGGAACAATACGGTGGCTTCCTCGCTACCGCTGTCCACCGCGACCACGCTGAGATAACCGCCTCGATCCGGCGGCAGTTGCAGTCGCAGGGTGTACCACTGGCCGATCTTGACGCGCTGGCCTTGGTCGGTGGCCAGGGTCATCCCGGAATCGCCGTACTGAGCCAGCAATTCCTCGAATTGCGTCCACAATTCCCCGCGTGGATTTTCGTGGGTGCTGGAAACCAGCGCGAGGTCCTTCTTGAACAGTTCCGGATTGCCTTGCAGTTGCGGGGTGAACTGGTTTTCCTTGGGTTTGACGTTGGCCTGGACGAACGCCGCCGCCTGATCGCGCAATGCCTGGGGCGTGATGCTGGACGGCGATTGGGCGGCCTTGAACGCTTCATTCAGGCCCAGGGTGAAATAGCTACCGCTGCTGGACGCACGCGAGCGCTGGTTGTCCTGGGTCGCGTTGATGGCCACGTAGCGGGCACCGGTGGGTGGATCGCGACGGCTGGGATCGTGCTCGACCGCGCCGATGGTTTTGGCCGGGATGTCGAAGTAGCCCAGACCCTTCACTTCGCCGGTCGTCGCCGGGGCGTAATTCGACGCGGCCAAGGGAACGAGGCCTCGGTTCGAGATCGACTTGTCCACCGTGCCGCTGTGGCAGGCATCCACCAGCATCAACAGTTCGCCGCCTTTCATCGAACCGATCAGCGCGCCGATTTCGTCGTCCAACAGCACGTTGTGGGCCTCGTCCTCATTCCATGTGGAATCGTTCAGGATCAGGGCTTCGTCCTTGCCGTCCGCTTCGTCGCCGTTGTCGTCCTTAAACTGCGCGCCGTGGCCGCTGAAATAGAACAGGGCGCGGTCGCCGTCGCCGAGGTTGCCGACCAGCCGTTGCAGCGCGGCGTGGACGTTGGCGTAGGTCGCTTGCCGATCTTGCAAAACCTCGACCTCGGTGAAGCCCAGCAGTGGTGCCCATTGCCGCATAATGTCGATGTCGATATTGATCCCCGGCAGGGCATTGACGTGTTGGTATGTTCCCACGCCGACCAGCAACGCCCGATTGGCGGCTTGGACGGTTCCCGCTAGCAGCAGCACGGCGCCTAGCACGCCGACCCTCGGAAATTTGGCTCCGTACATTAGTGGTGTCTCCCGGCGTGGCGGATCAGCGGTGCGCCGCGAAGGCACGGTCGGCAGGTGGCTGCCGTTCGGTCGTTTCGGTCATGGCGATCATGCGCGGGCTCCCCTTGCAGGATTTATGGATGATGGGATGGCGGCATAAAGAGTTGACGGACACGCAGGGCTTTTCCGACACCATGCTCCGGCACGGTTTCTCGTTCACGCGCCGGGCGTGGGAGCTGGGGTCAGGTTGTGGGAATCCATTCCTTATAACAGCACATGGATTCATGCTTGATTTCGTACCGTTGGATATCTTATACGATGTCTTATAAGATGTGAAAACTTAGGTTCCAATCTAAATTATGGAGGCGATATGGCGCGCTATGCCTTGAACTTGCCTGGCGAGCTGAAGCGCGACGCGGAGCAATTGGCGGCCCGTCAAGGGGTCTCGCTCAACCAGTTCATCCTGTGGTCGGTCGCCGAGAAAGTGGGCGCGCTCAAGCAGCAGGCCGATGATCCCCGGTTTCCGGGCATTGTTTATCGGTACGGTGCTTCCGGGGTTCCCACGCCGGTGCTTCGGGGAACTGGCTTGCGAGTGCAAACGCTGGTGATCGACGTGCATCAGGGACACCTGACGCTGGCTCAGGCGGCGGCGGAATATGACTTGCCCGAGACGCGCGTGGCCGAGGCCCTGGCGTTCTACGAGGCGCATCGGGCCGAGATCGACGCCCACATTGCCGCCGAGCGCGCTCTGGCCGAGCGACATATCTAGACCTTGCAAACCGCCTTGAGCCTCAGCCAGCAGATTCACGCGCTCGACCAACTGCTTTGTAAGCGTCCGGTTTGACCGTCTTGACAGACGCAAACGGTCCAATCGGACGATGACCACGGTGAGAGGTGATCGACCGTTGATCGACTGAAAGCCCAGGTAGGGATGGCGACTTACTTTTTGGTGGG
>WBZV01000520.1_pt1 | contig 22201 bp, 21 predicted proteins | sample 5204221 | NCBI WGS metagenome assembly WBZV01 (sample SAMN12344360, study PRJNA552823) | activated sludge metagenome | biome: Activated sludge suspended growth; feature: Nitrification reactor; material: Wastewater; isolation source: activated sludge from nitrification reactor of wastewater...
AATGGAGCCAGTCTCACTCTGACGGACGTCTCGACCTTTCGCGGCCCACCGCTACCCTGCCGGGTTTGGCAGGAGGAAGCCGGTGGCCCGCAGGAGTATCGAGATGCACGAGTACCGCCAGGCCCTGATGCGTTTGCGTCAGGGCGATTCGGAGCGCGAGATTGCCCGCTCCGGTTTGATGGGCCGCGCCAAGGCGGCCCGCTTCCGAACGCTGGCCCACGCGCAGGGCTGGCTTGAGCCTAGCCGCCCCTTGCCGCCGGACGCCGAGATCGCCGCCGCGCTGGCGCCCCCGCGCCTGCCGGCCTCGGCCCAGTCGGCCCTCGCCGCCTACCGCCCCCTCGTCGAGCGCTGGCTCGGCCAGGGCGTCTCCGGCGTGGCGATCCACGCCGCGCTGGTGCGCGAGCACGGCTTCACCGGCCATTACTCCAGCGTCCGCCGCCTGATCGGCGCCATCGGGCGTGACCTACCGCCCGACACCACGGTGCGCCTGACCTTCGAGCCGGGCGAGGCGGCGCAGGTGGACTTCGGCGCCGGCCCCGAGCTGGTCGACGCCGCCACCGGCCAGCTTCGCCGCACCTGGGCCTTCGTGATGACCCTCGCCTTCTCGCGCCACCAGTACGTGGAGTTCGTGTGGGACCAGAGCGTGCGCACCTGGCTGGGCTGCCACCAGCGGGCCTTCGAGTGGTTCGGTGCGGTGCCGGCGCGGCTGATCATCGACAACGCCAAGTGCGCCATCACCCGCGCCTGCGCCCGCGACCCCGAGGTGCAGCGGGCCTACGCCGAGTGCGCGGAGGGCTACGGCTTCCGGATCGATGCCTGCCCGCCGCGCGACCCGCAGAACCGGGGTCCCCATGAAGTCCAACTTCATGGGGTGGAGATGAAAGGCATCGTCGAAGCGGGCGTGAAGTACGTGAAGGGCAACTTCCTGCCCACCCGGCGCTTTCGCGATCTGGCCGACCTCAACGCCCAGGTGCGCGCGTGGGTCTTGCAGGTGGCCGGGCAGCGCGTCCACGGCACGACGCGGGTGAGGCCGCTGGAGAGCTTCGCGGTGGAGCGCGCGTTGCTCCTGCCGCTGCCGGCGGTGCCGCCGGATCTGGGCTGCTGGCAGCAGGTGACGGTGCATCGGGACTGCCACGTGAGCTTCGAGCGCGGGCTCTACTCGGTGCCTTTCGCGCTCGTCGGCAAACGGCTCTGGCTGCGCGCCACCGACAGCGTGGTGACCGTCTATCAGGACTTCCAGTCGGTCGCCATCCACGCCCGTAGCCGCCGGGCCGGCGAGCGGCGCACCGTCACCGACCACCTGCCGCCCGAGGCCCGCAGCTTCTTCGCCCATGACCGCGCCTGGTGTCTGCAGCAGGCCGCCGGGGTCGGGCCGGCCTGCGCCCGACTGATCGCGCGGCTCCTCTCGGACCGCGTCTCCGAGCGCCTGCGGGCCGCCCAGGGGGTGCTGCACCTGAAGGCCAAGTACGGCGCCGAGCGGCTCGAGGTGGCCTGCGAGCGGGCCCTGGCGCACGACAGCCCGCACTACCGCACCGTCAAGACTATCCTCGCCGGAGGGCACGACCTGGCGCCCGCGGCGGGGCCGGTCAGCAGCGCGCCCTACGCCGGCGGGGCCCGCTTCGTCCGCGGCGCCGCCGATCTCTTCGCCGACGAACCCCCTTCGATTCACTGGCCCCCAAGACGCCCTCCCGGCGTCTTTACACCCCCCAAGGAGTTTCACCATGAATCCCGCCACCGAACTGGCCCCGCAACTGAAGCAACTGCGCCTCTCGGGCATCCTCGACTCGCTCGATGCGCGCAACCGCCAGGCGATCGACGCCAAGCTCGCCTACACCGAGTTCCTCGCCCTCTTGATCCAGGACGAGGTGGCCCGGCGCGAGCAGAAGAAGTTCGCCACCCGGCTGCGCCGCGCGGCCTTCCGCGCCACCAAGACGCTGGAGGGCTTCGAGTTCGACCGGCTGCCCTCGACCAACCGGGCGCTGGTCCATGACCTCGCCACCGGCCGCTACATCCACGAGAAGGCCCCGGTGCTCATCGTCGGGCCCTGCGGCACGGGCAAGAGCCACCTGGCGCAGGCGCTCGGGCACTGCGCGGTGCGCCAGGGGCAGGACGTGGTCTTTGCCTCCTGCGCCCAGCTGCTGGCGAGCCTCAACGCGGCCCGGGCCATCGGCAACTACGAGCGAAAGCTCCAGCAGCTGGCCCGCGTGCCGCTGCTGATCATCGACGACTTTGGCCTGAAGCCGCTGCGCGCCCCGGCCGACGAGGATCTGCACGATCTGATCGCCGAGCGCTATGAGCAGGCGGCCACCGTGGTCACCAGCAATCTCGACTTCACCGAGTGGGACCAGGCTTTCCCGGGCAACCGCCTGCTGGCTTCGGCCACCGTCGATCGGCTGCGCCACAACGCCTATTGCCTGACCCTCGACGGGGCGTCCTACCGTGCGCCGCGGCAGGGCCCGAACAAGGCCAAAACGACGCTTGCCAGCACCCCGAAAAACAACCACTCTTGAACCCCCGAAGACGTCCCTCAGAGACGATTCAAACTGGCTCCTATATGCCGGTCAGAGGTGGCTCTATTGTGGCGGTCAGTGACAAGCGGGCAGGTTGATGGTTTGTCCGGTTCTGTGTGGCTGTCGTTTGACGCGAGAGTGCATTTCGTAAGTCACGTCTGAAATTCTGGAATGCGCGCCGATCGCTCGGCGTACAGGCCATCGTGAGGGTTGGATGGCCTTGAGCGTCGCGCCGTTGTCTCCATGGAGGACGGGCTTGTCAGCCAGGGCGGCAATGCCTTCGGCCAGAGCGGTCCGGCGAACCAGATGGGCCGCGTGTTCGGCCGCGTCGGTCTTTCGAATCATCTGATAGGAGACCCCCACGGCCTTGGCCAAGGGCTGCAACCCAACCAGGAAGACGGCGATGGATACGGGATTTGAATTCGACATGCCAAGAATTATAGTACCGAAAGTTACCATTTCTCAAGTACTGATCGTTCCCCTCCTATGTAACTCTTGGTTCTATGGAAATTGACCATGAAAAAGCTGCGTTCTCTGCTCGCCTGAACGAAATCTGCGATGAGATGAGCGTCCCACCGAAGGGCCAGGCCAGGCAGACAACACTCGCAAGAATTTTTAACGTTACGCAGAAAGGTGCGAGAAAGTGGCTTGAAGGAGAGGGCTACCCTGCACTAGACATGGCACGACGAATCGCGGTCTGGTCTAACGTTTGTATCGAGTGGCTTCTTAGCGGCCGCGGGCCAAAACGAATCGGGGAATACCCCGTTTCAGGCATCCAAAATGGGCAACAATCCGCGAGCACTCATGCGGCATCACCCGATGAGTGCGTCGTGGCCAAGTACAACTCTGCCGACGCAGCAACCAAGGCATTGATAGACATTGCCTTAGCCGCTCCATCCGCCCCCTTGCCGGACGGCCTTTCCCCGTCCCTGCGAATCCTCGTGGACATGGCTCGCACCGCCATCCGCGCCGAACAAGAGAAGAAATGACCGCCCCGCTCCCTGCCCAGGTCGTAACGGAAACCGCATACAAACGCTTTATCGGTCGATTAAAGAGCAGTGGTTGGAACAGTTCCAGCCACTTTGCCGAGATCGACTTTGGTGAGGGGCGAGAGACCGCCGTCGTCAAGCTGCTTTACCTTGATCACCTCTGGCCGCAAGCCGGAAACGAGGCCATCGGCTTTGTCCTGGCCAAGGTGGGCGAACTCCCCGCCCCTGAGAAAGCTGCCATTCTTGTAGCTGACGCCGCATGGCTCGCCGGGATGATGGGTTCAGACTACCCCGATGACGCCCCCCACGAGGGAGACGTGCTGGCTTGGTGCGCCTCGCTCATGCCACATCTCAAAAACGCCACCTGGACTGAACCTGAGAAAGACCAGGTACTGCTTGCCGCGCTCAAGTCCGACTGCGGCCCCCGAATCGCCGCCTTCGACATCTGGCTATGCAATGCCGACCGCAACGCCGGCAACCTCTTGCGCCTGCCCGGTGGCACATGGGCGGTGATCGATCACGAAATGATCTTCATGACCAAAGAGGTGCGTGGCGACTGGCGCGCCGGCCCCATCGACGATCTGCCCGGCAGATCCACCCTGCTGGACAAAGCACGCGCCTTTCATGCAGAAGGGACGCTCAACGACAAACAGCTATCCGACATCGAGTCGCGCATGATCGTGTTTGCCGATGCCCATGCGGCCATCGCTGCCGAAGCAGCACCCCGGCTAGGCCCCCTGCTGCAACATATTTACCAGGAATCCGACCCCGGAAATGTTCTAAGATTCATCCAAAATCGCGCCCCCGGCACCTGGATGCGCGACCAGCTGAATCGACTCCTATGAACCGCCGCCATCCACTTCGCAACGTCGCCCAACCGTCAGCACCAGACCCCTTTACCGGGCACTGGTCTGCAATCCTGTGGCAGCCAGACATCACTGGCGTGCAAACGTTTGCAATCGGCGTGGTCGTGAGTGGCAAAGGCAAGCCCGCGTATCGACTGATGGACGAGCCCGGCCGGCTGACCTGCTTCTACCAGCCAAAGGCTATGACCAAGGATTTTGCCTGGCTGCTGAGCGTGGCTCGCAGCACCCTGGCCGAACACGAACCCGACGCCCCTCTCACTCTGCCCATCTTCAATCTGACCCTCACGCCACCGCGTTACGTGAGTGGCGAATCTGCCCAAGCGATTGCCGACGATCTCTTTACAACCCTGGTACCCGCAGCCCAAGCCGAAGGCAAGCAACGCAAGGCACGTGAGAATCTGGATACTCCGTCCCTCCGCACCCTGGTGCATCGCGAACTCAAACGCATCGCCAACCTGGACTACGAACACATCGTGCGCGAAAAAAACGAGGTCATCCACGACCGCGGCGACCACCTCTTTGACGTGGACATTGTGACCGCCAAGGGCGTTGGTAGTGTGATCTCGGCGGACTACCAATCCCAGTTCTCCATCGAGCGCCACCTGCTGCGCGCTGCTCAGGACGTGGGCAGCTATGGGAAGGTGCGCGGGAAAGACAGCCGAGGCATCTTCATCTACTCCCCCGACCGCATCGAGCTACCCACCAAACTGCGGCTGGAGCTTGAGGACTACCTGCTCACCGAATGCTGGAAGCTCGAAGCCAGCGGCTTTCAGGTCGCTACCAACCTCAAACCTGAATCCCTCGCCCAGGACGTGTTCGACTGGGCAGCGCCACTCCTAGCTTGACACTAGGGGCAGTCCTGCGTGCTTTCCGAACGCCCACACAACAAAACACGTTCAACGTCTGTTGATTTTTCGAACACACGTGTTATTGTTAACCTATAAGTTAACCGATGATTCTGAGACAACTTAAGCTCGCAGAATTTCTCAGGCCTCAAGAAAGCGCAGCGACGTATCCGGAAGCCTCGAACGCGCTTCGAGTGTGCTGCAGGGCCAAGAGCGAGGAACGGGATTCAGCAGTTATGTTCGACTGGCTTGATACGATGAGCAAAGTTGATCAAAAGCACTTCATGAGTGGCATGAGCACCTTGCTCAAGATTGCGAACAGCGGACGCACGCTGCAAAGCCACTACGATGAACAGCAATGCCATGAAACTCATCGCTTCACGTACCAAGGGGAAGAACGAGTCGTGTGGCGGATCAGAATCGGAGATCTTCGTGTGTTGTTCTACTATGGCGAAAACAATATCGTTTTTCTAACCGATGCATTCCCAAAGCACAAGGACAAGCTAACCGTCGCGCAGAAGAAGAAGACTGAGAAAGAAATTCAAGCCTTCATCGATGCACGAGAGCCGCAGATCATTTAGGAGCAGCCATGGCCCCCAACGAACACAACGAACGCGCCTTTGCCGACTTTTGGGATGATGCCGACGATGAGCATGCCTCTTGGCTCGCAAACAAGCGGGACGATGTTGCAATCACCCTGACGGGTATGCTTCACGCAAAGGGTATGTCTTTTGCCGAGCTTGCTGAGAAGCTGGGCTGGAAGAGAAGTCGCGTCAGCAAGGCACTATCCGGTCGTGAGAACCTGACAACCAATACCATTGCAGAGATCGTCAAGGCAGCGGGGTTTGACTTCGACATTGCCGTACGCAAACCGAGTGAAGTTCGGCACTTCCAGCCTTGGGAGCAAAACTACACCTTTCCTGCCAAGGAAGACTCTTGCGCTAACATTCACCACAAAAACATCTTTCCAGAGGCCATCACTAAAGCAGTTCAAGCAGCTATCGAGGAAGCGGTCAATCGAATGGCTGTTCGGTCGTCCTGGCGAAGAAACTACACGCTATGCACCGTAGCCGCTAACGACGGCGCGGCAGATGAGTTCTCTGAAGCAGCTTGATAGGCAACAGGATGAAACTCTCACCGCTTCAGCTTCTTCACAGCCAGTACACGGCCATCTCGCTCTTTGCTCGCGAGATCCCCTCCCCTCCAGCAGACAGCCCGAGCGCATGCTACCCAACAGCATCAACAGAAAGCTTCATCACAAAGATTGAACTCGGAATGCCTGAAGGTGATGAAGACCCACATCATTTCATGGTGAGTCTTGCTGTCAGCAGCGAGAAAGAACTCCCCGACGACTTCCCCTACCAGTTTGCTGTTTTGCTGGAGGGCGAGTTCCACATCGATCATGATGGTGATCTGGAAGAGCGCAGACGCTTAGTTGTGATCAACGGCGCATCAATGCTGTTTGGAGTCATCAGGGAGCAGCTTCTCTCCTTGACGCTGCGCCACAAGAACGGTCCATTGATGCTGCCGTCGCTAGATTTACGGGCTCTGGGACCTAAGAAAAAAAACGACACCCCGCAAACAGCTAATACTGACGAACCGAAGAAGGTCCCGCAACGTAAGCGCAAAAAGCCTAGCGCAGACAAGGGCGGCGAAAACTAGACCTTTCGCAGCAAATTTCATACCCACAAAGCAACAGAACCCGAAAACTCAAAGAAGCTACAATATATAGTGCTTTTTTCACCCGCACCTACCGGTGAATTTTTAGCTCTTTGTTTTAATTGTAAAAAATAATTTGCACCTTTAGCACTCATTCAGGTAAAGTGCTAAATATCCAGAAAGAAAAACCCCGGCACCTTGCCGGGTACCGGGGTTATCTACTTTTTGGCGACAGCAACACAAACAAGGCTTGACTTGACAGGCCGCCTTGAATGTGCATTTTTGAACGCAGTCGACTTGGGCGATTATGCGGAAACGAGTAACGGGCGTCAACAGTTAATAACGCCTCGTTAACGCCTGCTCGTTACGGATCGCACAGTCGGCGCCACTGGAAATCACTCCGTGACACCGCAACATCAGTACCCACTCGACCTCATCGTCCATGAGGTCAACAACTCGGTCATCCTTCAACGCTCCGGCGATGGCTACATCAACGCAACTGCGTTGTGCAAGGCTGCTGGCAAGCAATGGAACGAATACTTCTCGAACAAGTCCACCAAAGAGTATCTGGCTGTTGTCGAAGCCAAGACGGGAATTCCCGTTTTGGAGTTGATTCAAGTAGTTACGACAGCGGGCGTGAAGTCCACTTGGGTTCACCCCAAGATTGCGCCTCATCTCGGGCAATGGCTCTCCCCTGAGTTCGCTTATCAGGTATCCGAGTGGATCAACGAATGGGCATCCGCGAAGGGCCTGTCAGTTAACATCGGAAAGCCCAGCACGGCAGCAGGGTCAGGCTCCCCACATCTGCCACCTCACATCCGCCGCTACCTGCTCAACCAGCCGGAGATTCCTTCCGGACACTTCACTGTGCTTCAAGAGATCACATTCATCCTCACCGGGCCAATGGAAAGCCTCGGATATGAGTTGGCGGAGCATTTCCTTCCAGATGGCAGCCTGGGGAAAATGTTCTGTGCCCACCTCCGGAAGGACCACTGCTACGACACCTGCGCTCTTCCGAAGTACACGCACACCTTCGAAGATGGCCGCAAGGTTCTGGCAAACGCCTACCCTATCGAGCTACTCGTGATCTTCCGGAAGTACGCACTGCAAGTATGGCTACCTCAACGCGCACCAGGATACTTCAAGGAACGCGATGCAGAGGCTCTGCCCTACCTAGCAAAAATCAATGCAATCGCTGCACCAACCAGGCCCGCCAACCTCCCCCAGTGGAAGAGACCGGCCTGAGGTAGCAGCAACAAGCAAAAAGCCCACGAGTGCGCAAACACCCGGGGCTTCTTGGTGAGGCGCAAAGGGGCATCCTTACCACCTGAACGCGACACCGTGTCTTTACCAGAGACACTTCAGTTTAGTCGATTTCGCGGACAGAGGCACCAAGGCCCCTCAACACCAACCGGAAGCACCCCTTCCTCCATGCGGTTCGCCCTGCTCTGCAAGACGAACAAAAATCACATATTTAACTGAAAGATCAAACATGTACTTCATTATCTACAAAGACGTCTCAGGCCAGTGGCGCTGGAACTTCAACGCCGCCAACAACAAGGTCATCGCAATGAGCTCTGAGTCCTACATCAACAAACAAGACGCACTTCACGCCATCAATCTTGTCAAGAGTGGTGCCGCCGGCGCAAAAACCTACGACAAGAGTCAGGAGAAGTGGGTGGCGTAACAGCTCTATTTGCTACCGAAGCCATCAAGCCCGCCTCGCGCGGGCTTTTTCATTCTTGCCCATCGGGCACAGCCGGATCGCAGCACAGCAAGGGCGATACAAAAGGCTATGTCACCGTTACCTGTGGAACTGCGCCCCCAGCAATCTGTCTGAATATACAGTTCTGCTGCGATCAGGAGGGTGGCGACGAAACCGCTTGATTTCAAACATGTCCTGCAATCGCTGGCGCATCTGTCGCATTGGCAGCGCGACCGGCTTGTTCAGGTATTGAGTCAGCCGGGTGACGGCCATGCGGCGGCGCGGATTGAGGCTTGTTTCGAGGCTGCGCCGAAGTGCCCTAACTGCGCGCACGAACGCGTCCATCGACACGGACGGTCCGAGGGCCTTCAACGCTATCGGTGCTGCGCCTGCGGCAGGACCTTCAATGCCCTGACGGGAACGCCGTTGGCGCGGCTTCGACACAAGGCCAAGTGGCTGGACTTTCTTCAGACGATGCAGGCCTCGCTCACGGTTCGCCAGAGCGCTCGGGACGTTGGCGTTCATCGCAATACCAGCTTTCGCTGGCGCCACCGGTTTCTTGCCTGGAGCAAGAACGACCGCCCCGCACATCTGCATGGGATCACCGAGGCGGACGAGACCTACTTCCTCGAATCCAGCAAAGGGGCGCGCACGCTTGAGCGCCCAGCCCGCAAGCGGGGTGGCTCGGCCACCAAGCGAGGGATTTCCAACGAACAGATCTGCGTGCTGGTGGCTCGGGACCGTACCGGCCAGACTCTGGATTTCGTCACGGGCAAAGGTCCCATCAGCAAAGCGCAGTTGCGCGAATGCCTGCCACCCGTGCTCGATGAGGACGTTCTGCTCGTCAGCGATACCAACGCCAGTTATCACTACTTTGCCAAGGACGCGGGCGTCAGCCATGAAGCGCTCAATCTGTCCGCCGGCACGCGCGTCAAAGGGGCTTTCCATGTGCAAAACGTCAATGCCTATCACAGCCGGCTACGCCAGTGGATTCAACGCTTTCACGGTGTCGCCACGCACTCCCTGCCGAACTATCTGGGCTGGCGCCGGGCACTAGATACACGCCGACTTGATTCTCCCGACAAGATGCTCTCGCCGCTATCGGAGTATTTCCACAGGCAACGGTTGCAGATTTCGGACGTTCGTGCTCACACCGTTCGGTTGGACGTGATCAGTAGCTTAAACCGCTATTGATCACGTCCAACGGTGGTCATGAACGCTGGTCCGGTATCGTGACCACGGCAACCGGCTACCTGCGCACTCTTACGGTACCGTGCTCACGCCTCCTCCAGTCGTTTGCGTGCATTCAGTTTGCGCATCGACTCCCCCTTTAGCGTGAGGCAATGCGATTGATGAACAACACGATCCAGGATGGCATCGGCAAGGGTTTTATCTGGAAAAAAATCATGCCACTGAGTCGTTGGATACTGACTTGTAATTAACAATGATCCAGTTCGGACCCGATGGTCGATCACATCCAGAAGTACTTGGGATATCGGCGAGGTGAGATTACCCAAACCAAAATCGTCAATAATGAGAAGTGACGGCCTTTCTAAACTCACTTTCAGTTTTGCTAAGGATCCGTCGAGAGATGAAGTAGATATAGCTTCATACAAATCGCTTGCACGATAGAACATCACGGGGAGTCGAAGGCGGCAAGCTTGATTTCCGAATGCGCTGGCGAGCCAAGTCTTTCCTACTCCAGTTGCACCGAGAATGATAACGTTTAGCTGCCTTTTAATCCATTCGCAGCTTGATAGATTTGCGACAATCTGCTTTTCGAGACCTCTATCTGGCCTAAATTCAATATCCTCCAGTGATGCACGATCCGGCAATGCCGCATCCCTGATCAGACGCTTGAGTTTTCTCGACTCTCTTTCGTTCTGTTCTTGGTCGACGAGCATTGCTAAGCGCTCGTCAAATCCAAATTCATGAAGCTTGGGCTGTAGGAGCTGATTCTCGTAAGCCTCCGCCATGGTTGTCAGCCGTAACGCCCGAAGTTGAGTCAAGGTACGGTTTGCGATACTCATGAATCGACTCCAAAATAATCAGCCCCACGAACGTTTTCGTGCGTAGCACGAACAGTGGTCGAATTAGCCTCAGCAATGGCATGAGCCTGCTTATCTGCTGATTGCTTCAGAATGGACTCGATATTCCGGAGCGCGGTCATGTTGAGCGAGAGGGCATAGATACACACCTCTTCAATACGTGATTCTCCATATGCATGGGCGAGGCTTCGAATCCGACGCGCAGTTTTAAGTCCATTGGTCCTGTCTTTGCGATTTTCCAAATGGTGATTAATCATTTCCTCGGTTTTTCCGCCTACCGATTGCGCCCAGTCCATGAGAGCCTTCGGTTCCCCCTCCAATACGCGCAAATGAGCGGTCGGCCGATGCTCGTCATGCGTGGAGTTTCTGCCTGGCTCCGTGATCAAGCTGTGAAGCGCAACCCTTTTATTCTTGTGCATGATTTCGAGCATCGTTGCGGTGTACCTCAAATCTACGCGCTCACCGCGCAAGGTATGAGGTACCGAGTAGAAGCACTTACCATGCTCGACGTGATAGTCATCCCCTACCCTCACTTTGTAACGCCAATCACAGATTTCATAGGGAGATTCGGGCAATGGCTTAAGTGCCTTTTGCTCGACAGATTCAAATCTTTCAAGTCGAGAACCCTGGATTTTCTTGAATTTGTGGCCATTGAGGCGATCCATACCCTTGCGGAGTTCTAAATTCAGCTCTTCAAGGGAAAAAAACACCCGATTACGAAGAGGGAAGAGTATTCCCATTTGAATGATCTTTACGGCGACCTCTGCCTTGGCCTTGTGCTTGGGTTTGCGCACACCGGTCGGCATTGCTGCTGTGTCGTAGTAACTTAGACAATTTCTGTAGGCCGGATTGACGATAATCTCGTCTCGCTCACGGCGCAAAATGGCAGCCTTTAGATTGTCGGGAACGACCCACTCGGGTGCGCCACCAAGGTAAGCAAAGCAATCTACGTGACATTTAATCCAGTCGTTGGTGCTTTGGGACGCAACGGCTTGAATGTAAGTGAGACTCGAATAGCCCAGCGATGCGACAAAGATTTGTGCATAGGTTGACGGCTCTCCGTTCCGATCTCGGATCTCGATGACCTTACCTGCGAAGTCGACGAACAGGTTTCTCCCCGGCTCGTGAACTTGTCGCATGACGATGTGCCGGCTTTTGCTCCACGCTTTGTATTGTTCGCAGAACTGGGTGAAGCCGATCCCGGTCGGGCACTGCTCGCGCCATTCTCGCCATATTTGCTGCAGCGTGGCATCGGGAAACTGCATTTGTTCATCAACCCACTCCCAGTTGGGAGAGGGCTTCCGCTGCGCAACAGAACGGTTCTGGGTCTTGAGTGCGTCGACCCAGGCATCGTCGTCCAGATCACGAAGGTCGCTCCAGGCCAGGCCTGATGCCTTTAGTTTTGAACATAGCGCAGATACGGTGTTGGGCGATACTTGAAGCCCAGAGGCAATGGCCCTATTGGACTGAGTGGGGTCGTAGAAATGCATACGTGCGATTTCTCGCTGGAGGCGTACTGGGAGCCGCATGGCGGGGTTCCTCACAGAACGCCCGACAGGCCTGGTCGGGCGAGGACAAAGCCATCCCGCACGTACACCTGCTCGTCAAAAGCATATCTGACCTTGACGAGGAGGCGTGCGCAGCCGATACTATCCTCACAGTCGGCGAGACTTGTAAAAGTAGTATGTAGCGCGCAACGCCCGAGGCAGCCTCCTCGGGCGTTTGCGTTTCAGGATGGGGATTCGGTGGTGATCGGATTGTCTAGCGGATGCCATCCTTTCCGACGCACTGAGTGCGCATCTGCGCTAACCAGTCGGCAACATCTTGCGTCAAAGCAAACAGCCCTCGACGATTGGGCACTGTGAATAGAACGATGCCGATCTGTCCACGGCGACGCGCTTGTCGAAGCGATGCTGGAGACCTATGGCCCAATGCAGTCATTAGATCTGGTCCACCCATTAATGGCCCATGGAGATGTAGCAGCGACTCCCGTAACTGTGTTCGGAATAGCTCACAGACGTCGAGTCCATCGTTGGTTGTTGGCATCATGACCAAGTGTTTACGGATACGTGATGTCACGCAGTGTTCATCTCTGTCGCATTTTTCGCCACCCGCTCCGATAATTTGATTTTTAGTACTCCAGACAGATCATATGCAACCGCTTGCGGAACCCCGCGGCCGTGGCCGGCCTCCGACGGATCCCATCGACCAACTTCGAACCCGTATGTGGTTTCACGCCGTCAAGCTCCAGTCGGGCTTACCGTCCGCGTACGCCATCGAGATGGCGCTGGACGGCGAGCTGGTGCGAAAGCGGGAGTCCGATGTCGCGCGGCCGCGAAAATGGGATGCCTACGAGAAGGGCTCAAAGGTCCCCAGAGACAAGCCTGGGACGCGGAACGTCATTGACCAAGCCGAAGCTCGTTTCCCTGGAACCGCCGTCTGGTTCCGCAGTCCAATATGGCGAATGCTTAAGCGGGAGAGGCTTGATCGTCGCGCCATTGAAGCCGAGATGAGGGCGCTTTCTCCGCAAGTCCGTGCGCTCTTGTTTGAAGCTGAGCTTCGCGGTACCGAGCGGGAGCTGAGATTCAAGGCATTTGAGGGCGATGACGAGCAAAAGCTCTGGGAGATGTGCAACTTTGAAGCGCTGGTCACGACCTTGCTTCTCGTGGCTCAGTCAGAAGAAATCGCTTCTAAGGAGCTGCACGAGCAGGCTTTGCAACTCTATTTAGACCTGCAAGCTGGGTTGATGAAAACAGTCGAACTGGCTCCCTTCTACCCTGAACTCTTTTCATTGATTGATCTGCGTTTCAAGCACTGGGGGTATCTGGCCTCGAACCAACGCATCGAAATCGTGATCTTCTGGCAAGGTTACCAGGAGGAGTTGGCAAAGCGGGCAAGGGACGCCGCGGCTACAGCCCATGAAGCCCTCGTCACGCCGGATGGGTTCCTGACGGATGGGGATCCATCATGAATCTTGGTGGTGTGGGTTCTGCATTTGCCTCCAACTTTCGATGATGGTCCCCTGGGCGGCGGCAGTGGTCGGGCACGTTTACCTTCAGCTCCCCAATCAGGCCTGCTTGGCAGATCAGCGGATTGATGCAGTAGAATCCGCCCATGCGTCGCATCCTTGCCATCCTCCTCATGCTGCTCGTTCCGCTCCAGTTCGCCTGGGCGGCGGCCGAGAGTGTCGACGGTCACTGGGGGGAGGATGTGGCGGCTCTGGGCTTTCACGCTCATGACACAGATCATGATCACCAGCACGAGTCCGATCCTGACAGCGATCCGTATGGATTGTTCGGGCTGAACCCGATCCCTGGTCACGGTGATCATGGTGAGGACGGACATCATGAGGGCGGGCACTATCACCCCCTGTTCAGCACGCTGATCATCAATCCCGATCTGAATCTCGGCGACCCTCCGCCCGGTGTTCGCCCTGTCCGGCCACCTGCCACCTTCACGTCTCACATCCCACTGCTGTTCGACTGGCCTCCATCGGTTCTGCTGTAGAACCGGCAGGCCCGTTTTCTCCAGGCTGCTTCGCGCAGCCATCGCCTTTCATCGCCTGCCGGTGACCTCGACCCTGTCATTTCGTCACGAGGAATCCGATGCGACACCTGCTATGCATGGTTTCGCTCGCGCTGCCGCTGGCTGCGTGGGCACAGACCAATACGCCCCAAGCTGTATCCCAATACCGTTCGCTCACCGAGGCTGATGCCGTTCGCCTTGGCCTTGCACGGAGCGATCTGTCCAACCTTGAACGCGGAACCGTGGAGGCGGCCGAGGCGGATGCCCTGGCCGCCGGCCTTCCGCCCAATCCCACCCTTGGCTACAGCAGCGATAGAGGTCGGCGTGGCGCCGATGCTACCGAGCAGACCTGGCTGATTGCCCAAACCTTCGATGTGTCCGGGCGTCGCGGACTGCGCCGGGAAGCTGCCGATCTGCGTGTGGATGTGGCCAGCGCCGGTAACGCCCAGCGTCGCAAGGAGATTGCCGCCGAAATCCGTTACCGCTTCCACGAAGTGCTCCTCAAGCAGGAGACCATCAGTTCGACCGAGGCCTGGACCCGGCGTTTCGCGCGCGTCGAGGGCATCGTCGACAAGCTGGCCCGTAGTGGCGAAGCCTCCGGCTATGACCGCCGTCGTCTTGCCCGCGAGCGCCAGACCGCCCAGGCGCGTCTCAGCGTCGAGCAGGCCGATCTCGAACGGGCGCACGAACGTCTGGCTGCCCTGATCGGCGCACCCGGCGCGCCTCTCGACCCCGTCAATGGCGTGCTGGCTCCGGCAGGCTTACCTGCCCTTGACCAGGCTCTGGGTGGACTTGAACGGAGGCCGGATCTGCAGGCCCTTGCCCGGCGTGCCGAAGCGGCCGATCTCGACGGCCGGGCTGCCTCCCGTCGCTGGGTGCCGGACGTCACCGTTGGCGTCGGCCCCAAGTACACGGATAACGGTGTCGGCCGGGACACGTCGACCGTCGTCACCCTCTCTATTCCCCTGCCGGTCTTCGATCGCCAGCAGGCCGGTGCGCGCAGGGCGATAGCCGATGCACTCAGTGCCCGCTCGGAATACGCCTTGATCCGTGCCCGCGCGGAAGGCGATCTGCGTGGCCTGCACCGCCAGGTCGAGCGTCTGAGCACCGCCGCGGCTGATTACCGCACGCGTGCCGTCGCTGGCTCGGCAGAGCTGCTGCGCATCGCCGAGGCCGCCTACCAGGGCGGTGAGTCCACCCTGCTGGAGCTTCTCGACGCCTATCGCGGCGCCCTGGATGCCGAAATCACCGCCCTCGATCTGGAATGGAAAGCCCGCCAGGCCCGCATCGAATACGACCTGTTGACCGGGAGTGTCACCGAATGAACAAGACCCTGATTGCCACTTTGCTGCTATCGACCTTTGCCGTCCTGAGCCTGTCAGCCTGCAGCGACCGTGGCCACGAAGATGCCGCCGACGGCCGCCATCCACCGGCAGCCGACGCCGGTCATGGGCATGACCACGGCCCTGGCGGCGAGAAGATCACCCACTTCACCGACAAGACCGAGTTGTTCGTGGAGTTTCCCCGCCTCGTTGTCGGCGAGAAGTCAGCCTTCGCTGCCCACCTGACCCAACTGGCCGACTTCAAGGCCCTGGCCACGGGCACAGTGAGCGTGATTCTCTCCGGTGGTGGCCAGCCGGATGAAGTCTTCTCCACCCGCGCGCCAACCCAGCCGGGCATCTTCAGGCCGGAAGCCGAGCCCAGGCTTGCCGGACCGCGAGAACTCGAGATTGAGGTGGTTGCCGCAGACTTCACCGTTCGCCATCGCCTCGGCCCCGTCACGATCTACCCTGACCGGAAGAGCGCCGATGCGCTTGCCGCGGAGCACGATGAGAGCGGCATTGGTTTCACCAAGGAACAGCAGTGGAAAGTGGATTTCGCCACGACCGAAGTAACGCGGCATGCGATCCGTCCCGCGATCGCCGCCACCGGCACGCTGCGTGCCCGACCGGATGGCGAAGCCCTGCTGACGGCGCCGATGTCCGGCCAGGTGCAGCCTTCCGGCACTTTTCCGCAGCTTGGACAGGTCGTGAAGAAGGGTGACATCCTCGCCTACCTTTCACCGCGCCTGGGCGGCGACACTGATCTGGCATCGCTCCAGGCCAATGCCCGCAAGGCCAGGGTGGCGCTTGATCTGAGCGCACGTGAACGTGCCCGCATGGAAGAGCTCTTCAAGGATGAGGCCGTGCCCGAGAAACGCGTGCTCACCGCCCGTGCCGCTGAAGCGTCGGCACGGGCCGAGCTCGACGCTGCACAAGGGCGCCTTGGCCAGTACGGAGGGAGCGCCGGCGGGGTACCCCTGCGTGCTCCGGCTTCGGGGATCATTGCCGATGTACGCGTGTCTCCGGGCGCCTTTGCTCAGGAGGGCAGCTTGCTTTTTCACATCGTTGATCGCCGCATGCTGTGGCTGGAACTGCGGGTTTCCGAGTCGGAATCGGCCCGGCTCGCTGCGCCGAGTGGTGCCAGCTTCCGGGTGGAAGGCATCGAGAAGAGTTTCGACATCGTGCCGGGCAGGAATGGCCGCCTGATCGCCACGGGTGGGGCCATCGATACGGCGACCCGCACGGTGCCGGTCCTTTTCGAGTTCCCCCTGCCAGATGAACGCTTGCGTGTCGGCATGGCGGTGAAAGCGGAGGTCTACTCCGGCGCAGCCCGCGAAGTGATCGCTGTTCCGGGCTCGGCGGTGATCGACGAGAGTGGCGTCCCCCATGTGTTTGTAATGACCGGCGGAGAATCCTTCGAGCGTCGCCCGGTACGGGTGGGCACCCGCGAAGGTGACTGGGTGGAAATCGTCGAAGGCCTTGAGCCCGGCCAACGGGTGGTGTCGCGAGGCGCCTATCTGGTCAAGCTTGCCGCCACCAAGACTGGTGAAATCGGCCACGGCCATGCGCACTGACAGGGCACGATCATGATCGGACACATCATTGCGTGGTCGCTCCGCAACAAGCTTTTTGTCGTGCTGGCCGGCGTATTGCTGCTGGCCTGGGGGGGCTGGCAGGCTGCCCGCACACCGGTGGACGTTTTTCCGGATCTCACCGCACCGGCGGTAACGGTCGTCACCGAGGCGCACGGCATGGCGCCGACGGACGTGGAGAACCTGGTCACCTTTCCCATCGAAACCGCACTCAACGGTGCCCCCGGTGTGCGTCGGGTACGCTCGGCCACCAAGATCGGCCTGTCGGTGGTGACCGTCGAGTTCGAGTGGGGCACCGACCTCTACCGGGCCCGCCAGGTGGTGGCTGAACGTCTGCAACTGGCCCGTGCCACCTTGCCGCCGGATATCCCGGCGCCGGCGATGACGCCTGCAGCATCGATCATGGGGGAGATCCTTTTCATTGCATTGGTTTCCGACAAACACAATGGTCTGACCCTGAAGAACGTCGCAGAGCAGGTGCTCAAGCGGCGGATTCTGGCCGTCCCCGGGGTCGCTGAAGTGCTGCCTATCGGTGGTGACACCCAGCAGTTTCAGGTGACGGTGAAGCCCGAACGCCTGGCCGCCTACAAGCTGACGCTCGACGAGGTGGTGCAGGCGCTACGCGAGTCCAATCAGAACGCCTCGGCCGGCTTCTATGTGGAAGCGGGTCAGGAGTATCTGATCCAGGGCCAGGGCCGGATTGTCGTGCTGGACGACATTGCGGAAACGGTCATTACCGTCCGCGATGGGCAGCCGGTCTTGATCCGTCACGTCGCCGAAGTCGGCATCGGGGCTGCGCCAAAGCGTGGCGTCGGCTCCCATAACGGCAAGCCGGCCGTGGTGCTGGGCATCCAGAAGCAACCCGGGGCCAATACGCTGGAACTGACCGATCGGCTTGACCGCAGCCTGGCGGACATCCAGGCAGGCCTGCCGGCAGGCATGAAGATCGAGCGCCACATCTTCCGCCAGGCGGATTTCATCGAAACCTCGATCGACAACCTGCTCGTCGCCCTGCGCGACGGGGCCATCCTGGTCGTTGCCATCGTCTTCGCCTTCCTGCTGTCGGCCCGCGCCACGCTGATCACCCTGGTGGCCATCCCCCTGTCGCTGGTCGCTGCCATCCTGTCGATGAAGGCACTCGGGGCCACCATCAACACCATGACCCTGGGCGGCATGGCGATTGCCCTTGGTGCCCTGGTGGACGACGCCATCATCGTGGTGGAGAACATCGTCCGGCGTCTGCGGGAGAACCTGGCCCAGCCCGAAGGCGAACAGCACACCGTCCTGCAGGTGGTTTTCGATGCCACCCGCGAGATCCAGGGCTCCATCGTGTTTGCGACCCTGATCATCATGCTGGTGTTCATGCCGCTCTTCTTTCTCTCCGGTGTGGAAGGTCGGCTGATGGTGCCGCTGGGCTTTGCTTACGTTGTCTCCCTTGCCGCTTCGTTGCTGGTGGCGATCACCGTTACGCCGGTACTGGCGGCGCTTGTCCTGCCACGCTCGAAGATCGTCCGCCAGAACGTGGAGCCGCGCTTTCTGCATGCCATCAAGGGCGGCTACCGGCGCGTGCTGGACGCAACGCTGACCCGCTGGAAGGGGGTGACGCTGGTCAGTGTGCTTGCCTTGGTGGCATCCCTGGTTGCGTTGAGCTTCGCAGGCCGGGCCTTTTTGCCGGATTTCAACGAAGGGACGCTGACGGTCAGTACCGCCACGCTGCCGGGCACCGCGCTGGAGGAGTCCGATCGCCTGGGCCAACAGGTCGAGCAGATCCTGCTGTCCCATCCTGAAGTGGTCGCTACCGCCCGTCGAACCGGCCGGGCCGAGGGCGATCCGCACGCGATGGACGTGTCTGCGTCGGAAATGGAAGTGACTTTGAAGATGCGGGAGCGCAGCAAGGAAGCCTTTCTGGCCGCGCTACGGGCCGACCTCGCCAGCATCCCGGGTACCCAGATCGTCATCGGTCAGCCGATTTCCCACCGCATCGACCACATGCTTTCGGGCAACCGCTCGAACATCGCGGTGAAGATATTCGGCCCCGAGCTGCCTGAGCTGCGTCGCCTGACCGGCGAAATCAAGGCTCTGGTGCAGACGGTTGACGGTGCGGTCGATGTTTCGGACGAGCAGCAGGGCGATATTCCCTTCCTCACCCTGCGCTTTCGGCGGGATGCCCTGGCCCGTCATGGCCTGTCCATCCGGCAGGTGGCGGAAACCGTCGAGATGGCCTTTTCCGGGATGGCGGTGAGCCGTGTCCAGCAAGGCCAGGCCAGCTACGATCTGGCGGTGCGCTTCGATCCTTCGGCGAAGGCCAATATCGATGCGATCCGCTCTACGCTGGTCACCACGGCCAGCGGAGCGCGCATCCCGCTTTCGGCCCTGGCCGATATTCGCAATGACCGGGCGCCGTACTACATCACGCGTGAAAACGTGCAGCGCAAGATGGTCGTGATGGCCAATGTGGCCGGGCGGGATCTGGCGAGCGTGGTGGACGACATCCGGCGCAATGTCGCGGCCCAGGTCAAGCTGCCTGCGGGCTACCACGTGGAGTACGGTGGCCAGTTCGAGAGCGCCGAAGAGGCCGGCCGGACACTGCTGTTCCTGGGCGTGGGCGTCATCGTGGGCATCTTCCTGCTGCTCTTCGTCGCTTTCCGCACTGCCCGGGATGCGCTGCTGGTGATGCTCAACCTGCCGCTGGCCATCATCGGTGGCGTGATCGGGGTGTTCGCCGCCGGTGGCGTGCTGTCGGTGGCGTCGATCATCGGCTTCATCACGCTGTTCGGCATCGTCACCCGCAACGGCGTGATGATGATCGCCCACATCCATCACCTGGTGGAGCACGAAGGGGTTGGCGATGCCACCGAAGCCGTCAGGCGCGGTGCCGAGGAGCGCCTGGTGCCCATTCTGATGACGGCCCTGGCTGCTGGTCTGGCGCTGGTGCCCCTGGCCTTGGCCGCCGGGCAGCCGGGCAGCGAGATCCAGTCGCCGATGGCCATCGTCATCCTGTTCGGGCTGGGCAGCTCGACGCTGCTCAACATGATCGTCGTGCCCGCGCTGTACCTGCGCTTCGGCGCCATCCACAAGCGCCTGGAGCAAGGCCCAGCTTCACCCCTGCAACGCAAGGATGTCGTATGAGCACCACGACGCCCGCCGTCTGGCTGGCCCTGCTGGCCGCGGCCCTGTTCGGCGCCAGCACGCCGTTCGTCAAGCTCCTGATCGGCGACGGCTCAGCCCTGGTGCTGGCCGGATTGCTCTACCTGGGCAGCGGCCTGGGCCTTGCCGTGGCTCGGCTACTGCGGGATCGGGGCTGGCAGGCGAGTGGACTGTCGGGTGCAGATTGGCGCTGGTTTGGAGGCGCCATCGGCTTCGGCGGTGTGCTCGGCCCATTGCTGCTCGTTGTCGGGCTTGGCAGAACAGGCGCAGGTACCGCTTCGCTGTTGCTCAACCTCGAAGCCGTGCTGACCGCGGTGCTGGCCTGGCTTGTGTTCCGGGAGCACGCCGGACGTCGGATTGTTGCCGGCATGGGATTCATTGTCGCCGGTGGCATTGCGCTTTCCTGGCAGAACGGAGAGGCTGGCCGGGGTGACTGGATCGGCCCGGCTGCGATCATGGGCGCCTGTCTGTGCTGGGCCATCGACAACAACCTGACCCGCAAGGTGTCTGCGTCCGATGCGTTGTTCATTGCCAGCGCGAAAGGACTGGTGGCGGGGGCCGTCAATCTGGGGCTGGCCCTCGTTCTTGGCCAGGCCCTGCCAGCCTGGCCGCTGGCCGGCATGACGATGAGTGTCGGTTTGCTGGGATACGGTCTGAGCCTGGTGTTTTTCGTGCGGGCGCTACGGGAACTGGGCACATCCCGGACCGGCGCCTATTTCTCCACCGCGCCGTTCGTCGGTGCGGCCGTGAGCATTGCACTGCTGGGAGAGCCGACTCCACCACCGTTCTGGATTGCCGCGGTTCTGATGAGTGTTGGCGTATGGTTGCATTTGACCGAGACTCATGAGCACGGGCATGTGCATGAGCCGCTGGACCATAGCCACGCGCATATTCACGACGAACACCATCAACACAGCCACACTCCGGCGTGGGATGGGCGGGAGCCGCATACCCATCCCCATCACCACATACCGCTAAATCACAACCATGATCATTTTCCGGACATCCATCACCGGCATGGACATTGAGCCTGCGGAGCTAGTGTATTGAGGTCGCAGATGGCATTGAAGCAGACACCAGCACCTTGTCCACTCGGTTGCGATCCATGTCCATGACCTCAAAACGCCAGCCAAGCACCTCGAAGTGATCGGTTGGCGCGGGGACACGGCCAAGGGCATGCATGATGAAACCGCCCAGTGTGTGGAAGGAGTGCTCATCCTCGCCCGGCAGATCGTCGACGATATCGAGAACTGACTTCAGGCGTTCGACACCCACATCCCCATCCATCAGCCAGGAGCCGTCCTCCCGTTGCAGCATGTCGCGATCCTCCGGGGCCTCAGGCACCGACAGTTCGCCGACGATGGCGGCCAGCACGTCGGTCAGCGTCACCAGGCCCTGCACATCCCCATACTCGTTGATGATCAGCGCGAACTGGAGGCGTGCCCGACGGAAGCTTTCGAGAAGCTGCGTAGTGGTGACGGACTCAGGGACGTAAAGTGGCGGGCGAAGCATCGACTCCACATCGGCCGTCGTGATTCCATGACCCGGAAGCACTTTCTTGAGCAGATCGCCGGTCTGAAGGACCCCCAGAACATGGTCCAGACCACCACGGCACACCACCAGCCGCGAGTATTCGGTCTCGATGATGCGCTGCCAGACGGTTTCCTCGTCTTCATCCAGATCGATGACCAGCATGTCACGGCGCGGGGTCATGATGGACGAGATGCGCTGTTCGTCCAGACGCAGCACATTGGAGACGATTTCCTGCTCGCTCTCATGGAAAACGCCGGCCTCGGCGCCTTGCTCCAGCGCCTGGGCCAGTTGGGCCTTCCCGATACGCCAATTGTAATGGGCCTGGACATATTGATAGCGGGCATTGGCCAGATTGGCCTCGGCATTCAGCAGTTCCACGATATTGCTCACGCCTTCCTCGTAACGCCCCAGGGCCACTTTTTCGGCTTGCAGCGCGCTGTCCAGCAGTTCCTGGGTATTG
>WBZV01000521.1_pt1 | contig 22185 bp, 19 predicted proteins | sample 5204221 | NCBI WGS metagenome assembly WBZV01 (sample SAMN12344360, study PRJNA552823) | activated sludge metagenome | biome: Activated sludge suspended growth; feature: Nitrification reactor; material: Wastewater; isolation source: activated sludge from nitrification reactor of wastewater...
ATAGTTTGGTAAACAAACCGAATTAATGGATTCGCAACTGCATTTAATTGAACAACAAAAAACAACTTTACAAGCCACACCAAACGCAGAGCCTGACCATTCTTTGGCTTTGAAAGTTGCAAGTGAAATCAATCTAATTGAAAGAAACATCAATTTAATGGATGCAAAAACAAAAGGCTTGAAGCAGTTACAAGCATCTGTTGGAAAACTGAAAGACAACCTTTCAGCTAACGGATATGAAATGCCTGAACTATTGGGCAAACAATTTCATCAAGGAATGAAAGTAATTGTAACAAGTTCGATTCCTGACGAAAATCTTGAAAAGGGTTCAGAGATTATTTCAAAAATCTTGATACCACAAGTAAACTATAATGACAAAATGATTCAAACAGCCCAAATAGAAGTTTCTGTTGGCTACTAAACAATAAAACGATTCAAAGTATGAGAAATAAAATTGACTACGGCATTGACTTAGGAACTACCAATTCCGCAATTGCAAGAATGGAAAACGGAGTTCCGACCATTAAAAAATCAGACACTTTAAAAGACACAGTGCCATCTTGTATTCACTTTAACAAAAGGCAAGACATTCTTGTGGGTGACACAGCTTTTAATGTAATGAAGAACGACAATACAAGAGCATTAAAAACTTTTGAGAAAGGAAAAACCAACACATTTATTGAGTTCAAACGGACAATGGGAACAACACATTCCTATGACTGTTCCAATATGAGTAAGAGTTTTTCATCGGAAGAATTGTCTTCTGAAATTTTGAAAAAACTAAAATCATTTGTGCAGGATGAAAATATTTCCTCAATAGTTATTACAGTTCCTGCAAAATTTTTGAATCCACAAAATGAGGCTACAATGCAAGCCGCAAAACTTGCAGGTTTCAAACATATTGAACTATTACAAGAACCAGTGGCTGCCGCCACTGCTTATGGTCTTGGTTCAAAAAGTAAAGATGGCTTTTGGTTGGTGTTCGATTTTGGTGGAGGAACATTTGATGCCGCCTTGATAAAAGCGGAAGAAGGAATTTTAGCCGTTAAAGATACAGATGGCGACAACTGGCTTGGAGGTAAAAACTTAGATGAAGCCATTGTTGACCAAATTATCATCCCAAATCTGCAACAAAATTATGCTATTGATAGTGTTTTGGAAGACACAGACAAAAAGGAAATTTTAAGGAATGCGGTAAAGTTCTTTGCTGAGGAAGCAAAAATTCAGTTGTCCTTCAAAGATTCGCACAATATACTTTCAAACTTGGGCGACTTACCTTTTGAGGACGACAACGGAGACGAACCTGAAATTGATGTTTTAGTTACTCAAAAGGATATGGAGAATGTAGTTGCGCCTATTTTTCAGAAAGCAATTGACATTACTAAAGAATTATTGAAACGTAACAATTTAAAAGGTTCTGACCTTGGAGCATTGATTTTGGTTGGAGGTCCGACCTATTCGCCAATCTTAAGAAGAATGCTCAAAGAGCAAATCACCGATAAAGTTGATACTTCTGTTGACCCAATGACAGTAGTTGCCAAAGGTGCTGCATTATTTGCTTCTACAATTTCAGTTTCAGACGAAGTAAAAGAAACTACCAGAGACAAAACCAAACTTCAACTTGATATTAAATACGAAGCTACCACAGTTGAATTAGACGAAATGGTAAACTTGAAAGTGCTGAAAGAAAAGACAACAGGCACTTTTCCTGAAAAAATTTATGCTGATGTGGTTCGTTTTGATGGTGCTTGGTCAAGTGGGAAAAAACTAATTGGCGAAAAAGCAACAATTGTTGATGTGCTTTTAGTTGAAGGTCGTTCCAACTCCTTTGAAATAAATGTTTATGATGAAGCAGGTAATAAATTAGAATGCCAACCGCACCAATTCAGCATTTTACAAGGAATAGGCGGACTTGATGGAATGCAAGTTCTACCCTATCATATTGGAATTGCCAAGTTTTTTCACACCGAAGGCAAAGATTTATTTCTGCCAGTAAAAGGATTAGAGAAAAGCAAAAAAGTTCCAGCAACGGGTGTAATCAATGGTTTGAAAACAAGAAGTGCAATCAGACCCGGAATGATTAAAGACATTATTCGTATTCCAATTTATCAAGGAGATTTTAATGCAGAAGGAACAAATCCAGTTTTAAACAATTTTATTACGGAAGTAATAATTACAGGCGAAAGTTTGCCTGCATTACTTCCTGAAGGTAGCGATGTGGATATTACCATAAAAGTTGACAGGTCGCAATTAATGAAATTCAGTGCTTACTTTCCTTTACTAAACCATACGGAGGAATTAGAAATTGAAATAAAGCAAACTGAACCACCAACAGAAGAATTGCTAACCAAAGAAATTTCAAAAGCAAAACGCACAGCACTAAAGGTAAACGCAAATGATGTTTCGGAAAAATTAGAAGTCCTTGAAGAACAATTAGAAAACGAAAAAGGAAGTGCAGACGGAAAAATGAAAATTCTTGATGGCTTGCGTAAAGAACTTTTGAAATTAGATAGTGCTGAAAAGGTCGCTGAATGGCCAAAAGTTGAACAAGAACTAAAAGACGCTTTCTATGAGTTGGAAGACTTGATAGAAAAAATAAAAGCCAATAGTGATGATGATGACTTGAATATGGATAAAGTTGAAGCACATATTCAAGAATACAAGAAAACTATTGAGCAGGTAATCAAAGACAAAAATACCAAGGAAGCGAAACACCTAATTAGTGAAATTGGCTCATTGGATTTCAATTTGCGTAACGCAGTTACAGGAAACGCAATGGATGTTCAATTTTTGAAGCACATTGACAGCGACTTTAATTCTTACCATTGGAAAGACCGAAACAAAGCAAGACAATTGTGTAATCAAGGTTTACAAATGGCGACTGCTGGTAATACAGGTGGTATCAGAAATATTTTAGTTCAGTTAATCGCATTAATGCCTGATGATGAAAAACCAAAAGATACATTAGGTTAATAACTCAAATTTTTACTCATTAAAATGGATATTCAAAAACAAGGCATACTACCCAAAAACTTTTCAGTTGATGAAAAGTATTCTGTTATGCTTTTTATTAAGCAAGGAAGTAATGCTGAAACTTACAGAGTAAAAGGAAAAGACGGTAAACTCTATTTTCTTAAACTGTTCAATTATGCAAAACTTCACCGTTCTGCTTTTGACAGTGAAAATAACTTGCTTGAAATTGAATTTCTAAAATCAATCAAGCATCCAAACATTGTTTCATACAAAGACAGTGGTGAGTTGATTTTTGAAGGCAAGAAATTTGGCTTTTTAGTGCTTAATTTCATAGCAGGTGAAACTTTGGCTGAAAAAATAAGCCGTGAGAAAATTGAATCTGTTTACGATTTAAAGCAAATTATTTCGGCTGTTTTAAACGGTTTAAATTATTTACACAGTTTGCCCGAACCAATTATTCATAATGAAATCACACCTCAAAACATAATGCTTGATTTATCGGGTGATATTCCACAAGCTAAAATTATAGATTTTGGTTTTGCCCGTTCATTTCATCAATCGTCAAAGGCATATAACAAAGAAGGTTTGAACTTGAACTATGTAGCATCGGAATGCTTCAATAGTTTTTATTCTCCGCAATCTGATTTGTTTTCAGTTGGTGCAGTAATGTATCATTTACTCTTTGGTATGCCACCTTGGTTCAAAGACATTTCAAAATTTATAGCAGACAGAACAAAAGCCGAAGATTTAATAATTGAAGAACGAAAAAAGTCAATTTCATTTCCGAAAGTTTCAGAAGATATTGTTGATTTTGATGAAACCATTTTAAAAGTTCTCAAAAAATCTCTCCAACAAGACCCTGAAAACCGTTTTGAATCTGCAAACGAATTTATACAGGCTTTAAATGGTGAAATTGAAATTGAAGATGTGGACACTGTTCAGAAAGTAAAGTCAGACGATAAGGATGAGAAAAAAATCAAAACTCAAAAAGCCAAAGGAAGAGGTTTTGATGCCATTGCAGGAATGAAAGAATTGAAAGCACAATTGCAATTAGATGTAATTGATGCTTTGCACAAACCCGAAGAATACGCAAAGTATGGCGTTACTATTCCAAATGGAATGCTTTTATACGGCCCTCCAGGCTGCGGAAAAACCTTTTTTGCCAAACACTTTGCCGAAGAAGTTGGCTTTAATTTTATGTTGGCAACTCCATCAACCTTGAAAAGTAGATTCATTAATGCTACACAGGAAAACATTGCCAAAATGTTTGAAGAAGCCGAAAAAAATGCTCCGACAATCATTTTCATAGATGAAATAAATGAGCTACTTCCAAACCGTGACAGTGATGCTCACGAAATGGCGAAAAGTGCGGTAAATGAAATGTTGGCTCAAATGGACAGAACAGGCGAAAAAGGAATTTTCATAATAGGAGCAACTAACTATCCTGATATGATAGACCCTGCAATGCTTAGAGCAGGTCGCTTAGATAAGAAATTCTATTTACCACCGCCAGACTTTGAAGCCCGAAAAGCAATGTTTGAAATGTATCTTAAAAACAGACCGCTTGACTTTGGTATGGACTACGACAAACTTTCAACATTGACAGCAAACTATGTTTCTTCCGACATTGAGTTTTTAGTAAATGAAGCATCTCGTTTGGCTTTAAAAGAAAAGTCAAGAATTACAATGCAGATTTTGGAAAACATAATAAAAAATACAAAGCCCTCTGTTCCACTTCACGAGTTGCAGAAATATGAAACAGTAAGAGCAAAAATGAATTCAGAACAAACAGAACAAATAAATGAACGACCAAGAATTGGTTTTAAATCTTAATACAAAAAAATATGGACACAATTAGCTTTGACAAACTTCTGCTTAAATCAGCATTTTGCTGTATGGCATCTGACGGGAAAATAGACAACAGAGAAATTGCCCTAATTAAAAAAATGTGTGAAAATTCTTCATTGTTTAAAGACTTCAATTTTCAAGAAGAAATTAATTCCCTTGTAAACAAGATTAATACAAGAGGTAAGGAATTTATTTCCTACTATTTTGACTTGTTAGGAAAATCAACATTAACTGAAAAAGAAGCATTGACTTTAATTGACTTTGCAATTCAGACGATTAAAGCAGACGAGCAAATTGAGTATTCTGAAATCAAATTCTTTAAGAACATCAGACATAGACTAAAAATAAGTGATGAAAATATTTTGGCTGTGTTTCCAGACATTGAACAGTTTTTAGAAGAAGATATTGTAACAGAATCATTCCTTGACAAAATTACAAACCAATATTTAGATGGTGCTGAGTTACCACAGTTTGAATTAATAAGCATTGACACCAGTTCACTTGACGACTTGAAAAAAGATGAATAACGTAATCAAAATTGTTTTAGCGGTTTTGTTCTTTCTCTGTTTGGCAGATATGCCTTACGGATATTACCAATTTGTTAGGTTCGCTGGACTTGTTGGATTTGCAATATTAGCTTATCAAGCTCACGAACAAGGCAGACAAACAGAGATTATTATTTACGCTGGGCTTGCTTTACTATTTCAACCGTTTTTCAAAATTGCACTTGGCAGACAAATGTGGAACATAGTTGACGTAGTTGTAGGAATAGTACTTTTAATTTCAATATTTATGAAACCAAAGGAAAGCCCACGCTAAAAGCAAGCACATTTGCAATTCGCACAAGCCAACGCACAGACCAAAAATTGCAAAAGAGCTTGCTTTGCCAACGCAGACAAAAATTGTTTTTAAAAAATTTCCCAACGCTTCAAAAAAATAAAAATACACCGACACACAGCCCGACAAACACAGTAGACAATGACACGAAAACTCAATATTGACAAGGCATACAGCGACACTGTGGACAGAAGGCCAGCAGGTAACACGGGTTTGGCAAAAGTGGCGGTTCAGTGCTCCGCAGACACATTTGTGGTTAATCAAAGTTTGGTTCTCCGCATCAACATTTGTGGTGAAAATCGCCACCTTCGCCAAGCCCGAAAACGTTGTGCGTCAGTGTAAAAAGACAGCCGACCCGCAAATGGCACATTTGGTTTTGCCGACACACGAGCTAACGCTCAAAAAACCAAAAGAGCCATTTTTTGCCAACGCTCTAACAGAATCCATAGAAAATACTTGACGCGAATGAGTGACAGATAAAAATTATTTGTATTTTTGACTAAATTGTCAAGGTAAAATTTTCAAGGTAATGAAAGAAACATTTGGAGAATACATACACAATTTGCGAGTTGAACACGGTTTAACTCTGACAAAACTTGCTGCTGCACTTGATATTGACCAATCAACGCTTTCCAAGATTGAAAATAAAAAACGCAATGTTCCAGAAGAAATACTTCCCAAACTTGCCAAAATTTTCAAGCTGGATATTAAAAAACTTGAAAAGGAATTTTACAGTGAGAAGATAGCTGAAATGATTTATCGTGTTCCTGACTCAACAGAACTATTGACACTTGCAGAGGAGAAAGCTAAATACTACAGAGTTTCAAAGGTTAAACAAGGAAATTTAAAATTTTAAGAAATGGCGAAATCAATAGAACAATACATAAACAAAGTCATTCAAGGCGACTGCTTAGAAGTTATGAAAGACATACCAAGCAAGTCAATTGATATGATTCTTTGTGATTTACCCTATGGAACTACTCAAAACAAGTGGGATTCAGTAATTGACTTAGACCAACTTTGGAAGCAATATGAAAGAATTATCAAAGATGATGGTGCTATTGCCTTGACAGCCCAGGGTCTGTTTACAGCTAAGTTGATTATGAGTAATGAGAAGTTGTTCAAATACAAAGTGGTTTGGATTAAATCAAAATCAACAAACTTTCTTAACGCTAAAAAACAACCACTACGAAAACACGAAGACATTTGTATTTTCTATAAAAAACAGCCTACATATAATCCTCAAATGACAAATGGAGAGGCTTACGACAAAGGAATTAGAAAAGACCAATACACTGGAAGTTATGGAGACTTTAAGCCAAAACACGTGAAAAGTAATGGAGAGAGATATCCGAATGATGTTGTTTGCTATGAAGAACAACCCATTGACGATTTTGTATATGTGAAAACAGCAGAATCGGAAGGTCCTGTTTTGCATCCGACACAAAAGCCAATTGAACTTGGTAGATATTTGATAAAAACTTTCACAAACCCTGGTGATGTAGTTCTTGACAATGCTTGTGGTAGTGGTAGCTTCCTACTTTCTGCAATTCTTGAGAACAGACAATTTATTGGAATTGAGAAAAATGAAGATGTTCTACTTCACAAGGTTAAACCAGTTGATTACATTAAAATTTGCACTGATAGGATTCAAGAAACACTTAAACGCAAGGAGATTGAAGAATCAACTTTAAGATTATTTAATGAGCCAATTGCAAAATATCATACACTTAATTACAAAAACGGAAAAGCAAAAGCAAGTCCAGCAATTTATTAATAGAATTACCTGAAATGGCAAAAGTTACATACAACGAAAGAAGCTGGGCAATAGATGTTATAAGTGAAATCAGCTTGCATCTTGCAAATAAAAGTTGGCACTTTAAAAGTGCAGGGGGTGAAAGCACCATAAGCAACGAAAAGTCAAGTCTATTTCCTGATGTGTTGATTTTCAAAGACCATACAAGAAATATCATTTTGCAAGGTTGGGAATTGAAAATGCCTGACACACCAATTAATGATGCTGAATTAATTAGCAATGCAATCAAAAAAGCCAAGATTTTACAAAGAGACAGTTTTATTCTGTGGAATGTAAAGAGTGCCGTTCTTTATTCTAAACAAGGAGACTCATTCTCAATTTTAAAAACTTGGAATGACATTGAAATTAATAACCGAGCAGAAGTAAAACCAAAAGAGTCTCTTTGGAAATCATTATTGCATACCATACTTTCAGACTTAAACGGCTATTTTGAATCAGGAGAAATTTCAGATGAAGTTTCAACAGAAATTTTAGCTATTGATGCAATAATTGATGTTATACTCGAAAATATATCCTCGACAGCGGAAAATATAAGGGCTAATTTTAGGAGAAACTCAAGACTTGAAGCCCAAATAAATAATTGGTGGTTATCCTCTGCAACTGAATATGGTTATAATCCGACAGCAACAAAAGACGCTTCAAATAAATTACCTACTCTTTCAAAAGTAATATTAACAGATTGGGTTTTTAAAATCATCTTCGCAAATGTTCTGAAAAGACATTTTAATGAAGCAAGAGCTATAGAATCAATAAACAATGAAACTTCGATTGAGCAAGCGAAGGAAATAATTGCCTCAATATCCGAGCATTGCAATTTTTGGAACATTTTCAGCGATAACCTTGCAATTGAGTTCATTTCAACTTCTGCTTGGAAACAGATTATCCAGTTAAATCAGTTTCTTTCATCAATCAACATTGCAGGAATTGAAATAGAAATCCTTCATAATTTACTCCAATCTTCGATAGTATCTGCAAAACGAAAGGTTGCAGGACAATTTGCTACTCCTAAAAAGTTAGCGGATTTATTGGTTAGATTAACCATAGAAGACAAAGAAGGAATTGTAATTGACCCTTGTTGCGGAACAGGAACAATAATCAATCAAGCATATTTGCTCAAAGAAGAATACGAGTTTAACCAAGACGAAATTATAAACAGTATTTGGGCATCAGACAAACATTCTTTCCCTATTCAATTGTCAACACTTACATTGGCAAAGCCAAACAACATTGGTAAGGTGCTAAACATTTTTAGAAAAGATGTGATTGAATTAGCAACTGGACAAAATGTAACTTTCAAAGACCCAAACAATGGAAACGATATTGTGAAAATTTTCCCAACTATTGATTATGTTGTTTCAAACTTACCATTTATCAAGAGTAAAGAAATTGAAGTATTAAACCCGAACATAACAGGAATACACAACTTCATACAAGAAGAAGCTGATACTACAAAATCACTAAGTGGCAAAAGCGACATTTTCGCCTATATACCATTTTATTTACATCAGCTACTTTCTGAAAACGGAAAAATTGGGCTTATACTTTCTAATGCTTGGTTGGGAACTGATTACGGAGAAATTTTCTTAGACCTTCTTCAAAAATTCTATGACATTGAAACTGTTGTAATTTCAGGAAAAGGAAAATGGTTTGACAATGCAGATGTAGTAACTACTTTCCTAATTGCAAAAAAACGTAACCCAAATACTCCAATAGACCAAAACAGAACAATTACATTTTGCACCCTAAAAGAAAGCATAAACGAAATACCTGACATTAAACAATTGAGCGAAAATATTTTGTTGGAAACTGATAATCAATTTGTAGCTATTCAAAATTATTCAGTAGCTGAGATAACCAACTTTGAAACTATTGGTGTTCCTTGGTGCGGTTACTTTGCAAATCTTAATTGGCTTACAGAAGTTTCAGAAAAACTAATTGATTGCAATCAGATTTTCAAGTTTACTCGTGGAGAAAGAAGAGGTTGGAATCCCTTATTTTATCCTGCATCTGGACACAACATTGAAGCAGAATACATAAGACCAGTTCTGAAAAACCTAAGAGGAACATCAGGGCTATACTGTTCAGCAGATGGAGAAGCATTTTGTTGTTCAAGAAGTATTGAAGAATTAGAGCAACTCAATCATACAGGTGCTTTGAGATGGATTAGAAGTTTTGAAAATCAAAACAACGAAACAGGCGTTCCGCTTACTCAATCTTTGCGTAGAGCTAATATGTTTTGGTATGAAATGAAAACCGAAAATATGGCTGACTTTGTTGCCAATGTGAATTACGATAAAAGTTTATTCATTGCAACCTTTGTTAATCGTTCTTTCATTGACCAAAGAATGATTGGACTTTCAATTAGGGCAGAGTATCAAGAGGAAAACAGAGTTTTACTACTTGCCTTATTAAACAGCGTTCTAAGTATGTTTTTTATTGAAAGTTTCGGTTTTGGTAGAGGTTTAGGTGCACTTGATTTAAGAGCGACAAAATTTGAGCGTGATTTTAAACTATTGAATTTTGAGCTATTATCTGACGAGCACAAGCAAAGTATTATAAATGCTTTTCAACCAATTGCAAATAGAAATAGATTGCCTTTGGAACAAGAAGTTGAACAAGCAGACAGAGTAAATTTTGAAAGAGTTCTCTTTGAAGCATTCGAGATTTCTGAACATTACGAAGCAATAAAATCTTCTTTGTTACATTTGTATAAAATCAGATTTGCAGTTAAGGATATCTAATTATTTGATAAAAATGGAGACGAAAACAACTGACTTGACTGAAATAACGTTAAAAATGCTTTTGGAGGAGGGAATTATTGAAAAGGGAACAATTTTGTATTCTGACACTATTCCTGCTACAACAGCAAAGATAAATTCTGACGGTTTTATTGACTTGACTATTAACGGAAATCAGAAGCTTTATCCATTCCCAAGTGGTGCAGCAAGGGCATTAGTTAATTTAAGTGTTAATGGATGGAAATTTTGGAAAATAAAAATCAATGACGAACTGAAGGAAATTTCAGAATTGAGACAAATTTATAAGGAAAGAAAAAAATAATGCCAACGCTCAACAGCCACACACATTGCCAAGTCGCACAAGCCAACGCACAGACCAAAACTTGGCAAAGAGTGTGTCTGTTCCAACCCGCAACGGACAGACAAACAGGACGAAAAAAGAACACCGAACGCACAACAGCGGTTTGGCGTAATGGCGGGTGCAGTGCTTCGTATGACAGTTTTGTGGTAGGTTCAAGTGTAGTTCTTCGATTGAACTTTTGTGCTAAAAATCCGCCACTACGCCAAGCCGCAAACCGTTATCAGCAACAAAACAAAAAAGAAATGAAAAAAGAAAAAAATGGAATATACTGAACTTGACCATTTAAAAGATAAGGAGCAAATCGTAACAACGATTTACGAGAAATTAATTAATGAACTTCGTTCATTCGGAATTGTAAAAATAGAGCCAAAGAAAACCAGCATTCACCTTGGGAATAGGTTTGGATTTGCCGGTGTTTATACCCGAAAAAACTACATTAACCTTGAAGTTCACTTAAACTATCAATTGACAAGCGATAGGGTTTCAAAAGTAGAACAAGCATCTGCGAACCGATTTCACCACACGATAAAATTGTCAGAACCGAATGAAATAGACGAGGAACTATTAAATTGGCTTAAACAAGCCTACCAGCTTAAAAAATAAAAAATGAGCAATATTTTAAAAGGTTTCATCGCAGGAACAATTTTCGGAATAGTTTCAATTATTCCGATGTTCTTTATGACTTTCGAGGATAAAACGAGAGCCATTGCTGCTTCATTCATAAGCAGATTTGCGATTGGGTTCATCATCTTTAACATGGAACTACCAATTCCCGGCTGGGTCAAAGGCGGATTGGTCGGCTTGGTTTTGAGTCTTCCTGATGCATTAATTACCAAACAATATCCACCAATTCTGGGACTTGGTCTAATAGGAGGAATCGTTTGTGGTTTTTTGGCAAAGTAAAAAGAAGAAGAAAAAATGCTGCCAATCGAGTAGTGCGAGGCAAGCCCTAAGCCCACCCCAGCCCTCTCACACCACTCCCGAATTCTTCGGGACAGGCAGTGCATACGGACCTCTTACACGGCGATTCACGGAGCAACGTACTTTTGCACTTCCGCAACTTGCCCATAAGGGACTTTCACCCTCCAGTAATTTTCGGTATCTTTATACAGGTGTGGATGCCCCGTGCCGGGCACCCACACCGGCTTGCCGTCCATGCCGCCGACAGCCAGGCCGCAAAGTCAACGCACGGCGGCACGGACAGCAAGCCAACCGTTATGGGCAAGGCTAAAAGCGCTTAACAAATACAATAATTATTAGAAAAACCATTTGTAGTTCAATAAAATAAACATAATAAAATGAAAGAATATCTTATTGGAGTGATCATTTTTATTACAATTAGTTGTGATAATAATTTGAATAACAACACGATAGAGAAAGAAGCCGAATTCTGTATGAAAGGAGCAATGGACGAAGCAAATAATTGGTTGAAAAAATTGGATAATTATGGTTACGATGCATTTATAAATCAAGATTTTCCACCTCCTTTTAAAAAAATCATGGCGGATACAGTAAATAGTGACAAAATGAAAAGCAGGGTTAACTGGATGAAAGAAGAATTTGGGAAAGTAAAAACCAGGGAATTTTACGGAGCCCATGTCCTTATCAATTATAAATTGCTTACTTATGTACCAGATAAAATGAAAGGCTTTAAACAAATAAGTCCAAGAAGATTAGGATTAAATAAAATAGATGAGTTGTACAAGGACCAAATAGAAGGGACATATGTTTTACTAATGTACAATTCAAAACCGATAAAAAAAGGAAGAGCGGAAGAGTTAATAGTAATGCGGCTTGAAAAAAATAACAAATGGAGTTTTGTTGACTATTATATTGATGATGAAATATAGAAAACAATTAAAACAACATTAAGAATAGCCCAGCCCATAACATGCGGTCATACGCAATGCGGGGTGCTGTGCCTACAGCTCATTTATTGACCTTTGCAGTAACTCGACAAGTAAGCGCATTGAATCCCGCACTGCGCATACCGCCGAACGTTGTGCGATTTTTTATGAAACCTCTAACAATCACATAGGAAGGTATAAATTAACTTGCCAAAACAAAAACTAATATGAAGAAAATATTTGTATCAATTACACTGCTATTTTTATTGAGTTGCTCGGACAGAAAAAAGGCTGACACCGAAAATTATATTGCAGGGTTTAAGACAATTCAAACAAAGGACACTACACGAATTTATAAACCCAATACAGATACTACAGATTATCTACATTTTAGACCCCTTGACATTGACGTTTGGTATCCTGCAAGCGCTTCAACAAAGGACACATCTATTTTATTTCGCAACATTTTAGGACTTTTAGAGAAAAGAGCAAACTATTACACCGCCTCAAATGCAGGAAATGGTATTACCCAACAATTAGCTCAATATTTTTGCGATGGTTTTAAATGTTCTGACTCAACAAAAGTGCTGAACTTTAAAACGAAAAGCTTTAAAAATGCTAAACCTATTGAGGGCAAATTTCCTGTGGTTATATATCTTTCAGCATTCAACGGAATGAGCTTTGAAAATTTCTCATTGTTTGAAGAATTGGCAAAAAAAGGGTTTGTTGTTATATCAATAAATTCAATTGGTCGCTTTCCAGGCGATATGACTATGAAAAATGAAGATTTGATGGAACAAGTTAATGATGCAATTGCTACATTGAATATTCTGAAAGAAAGTTCAAATATTGACTTTTCAAAAATTGGTATTATAGGATATAGTTGGGGTGGGCTTTCAGGCGCCATTTTAGCCAGTAAAATTCAAAATGTTGTTTGTTTGATTTCTTTTGACGGTTCAGAGTTTCATCACTATGGACAAGAGAAAGAAGAAAATGCAGATTTTGACCGTATTAGAAATAGCCAGGACTTTAAAGATATGCAACTTTCAGTTCCATATCTTCGTTTAGAAAGTTCACCTTTGGCGACTACAGGAAAAGTAGATTCTGTTTATGATTTCACAGAAAAGCTTTCTGCTAACCTCCAAATATTAAAAATTGATTCAGCACAACACGAAGACTTTAGTTGCTTGCCCCAACTTGTAAAAGAATCAGGAAACTGCAAACCAAATAATCATTTTAAGACAATCTCAAAATTGGCAATAAGTTTCTTAGAAGATCATTTAAAAAAAATGTAAGACTTTTCCAAAAGCTGTTGGACAGGAAATAAGTAAGAAGACCTGACATTGGAATGTATGAGACTTTTTTACTCAGGACAAAAAGCCCTCTTTACGACACATTTAAACGTTACAAAGACTTCTTCGACTTGTTCAGGAATTTTTAAGGTTACATTGACTTCTTTTTACTCAACGACCTTGTTGACGAGAATGAAAACATTAAGTTTTACTTGCCGTTTGACAATTTTAAATCACGACCAATATTTGCTGACACTGAAGAATATTTGACTTACAAAAAAGGAGTAATGGACTTCATAAAAGCACGTAATAAACGAATTGACCACTATGCTAACCAACAGACGACAGGACAGAATGCCAGCTACTAACAGCCGTTGCCTGCTATGTCATCAGACACTATCCGTAAATCAAACAATATGACACGACAAATATTCTCTCTCACTCTGTTGCTTTTTTTTGGTCACAGTGCTTCTGACAAACCCATTTTACTAAAATGGCGGACATGCTGGTGATATGACAAACGAAGAAAATGCAATGAAACAAGAGGGAGCTAAATATGCTTTTATACTGTGGCAATGTGGCTTTAATAAAGCCAATAAATACAACTGACAAGGCACAAGCAGGCAACAGGTTATTGGCGCAAGCTGGGCAGGACATCGCTAAAACCAAGCTTTGGTAATTCTAATCAACCTCTGTAACTTAACGGGCGGACACAGCACCAAATGCCCAGCCTGACCGCCAATAACGAAACGTAGTCACTATAAAATAAACAAATGAACGAAGTATCAAAAAGATTTTTTCATCTCCAAAAATATAGAAAAATGACAACTCGAATTTTTTTCTCCATTTTTACTTTGCTGACCTTTTTCCTCTCCTCATGCGAATTGCAAAAAAAACCGCCTTGCGATTGCGAAAAACTCCGGGTACCTGCCTTTACCAATGAGGTTATAGGAGCAGAAGCCGTCCAAGTCAACGGACGGAACGCTGGTTACCCATTGGATTCTATGCCCGGGATAAAAACCATTTCTACTGCAGAACTACTCAAAATGAAAGAAGAACCTAAAACAGGTTTATATCTCCTTGACACGGATTTTGTGCCGCAAGAACTTGCAAGAGAATTAAAAGAAGAAGGGTACACTCTCAAGCCGGACGGTACTTTAGACTCCGCCGGAGTTAAAATCACTCTATTCGTGCAGGCTGCTGTATACCAACTTAAACATAGTCAAAAATCAGATGAAAGTCGGCCAGGTTCTTTCACGGATGAGACACCGGTTACTCGTGCATCTCCTTTACCTTGGGCTGGTTATTCCTGCTCATTTTGGTGGAAATATAACGGGGGCTTTTGTCGTAGTTACGAGGCACGCACCCGTGGTTATACATATGGCCCAAATATTGGAGGTTTTTGGCCCATAACCAATGTCCAATTAATACAAACGGGTGCGAGAGTTGGAGCAAGTGGCGACAATGACAACTGCCAAAATTGCCATTATTTGTCTTCCTATGACAAAGATGATATAGGTTGCTGCTGTTTTTGGCCTGCTCACGGTGGCAATTCAGGCAATCATTATTTATACATTTATGATTCTGGGACTTCCGTATATCTCAGTTGGGGTTGGTCGCATTGATGTAGCTTCCTTTCGTAGAAATTTTCCACCGCAAGTTCCAATCTCTGATTGGAACCGATAGAAATGCCTCGAACAACGCACTCAACGCCAACCGTTAGAGGCAATCAAATGAAATAGAAGCTATCTCAAAACTCAATTTTGACATAAACCGAAATAAATCTGAACTTAAGATGGACCTGACTGACGCTCAATGGGAGCAATTGGCTCCAGTATTTGAAACACCGTATAAAGCAACCGGCCGTCCTCGTCAAGATGCCCGCTCAGTGCTCATCGGAAGCAGATTACGGTATTGAAGTCATTGTTCCACACCGAAGGCTACCGCGTCAAGCCAAGAACACAGGATGGCCGAAAGTTGCGCCGATACCGAAAACGCTGGAAAATCGAACGCCTTTTTGCCTGGATCCAGAATTTCAGAAGATGTATCGTCCGTCATGAATATTACCAAGTGAATTTTGAAGGGTTTTTAAAGCTTGCAGGTATTATTATCCTGTTTCGGCAGTTTTGAGATAGCTTCTAATCACACAAGGAAAATGCAAAGCATAATTCAAAGTACTTACATTAAGGAATTAATTGGTAAAGTTCATTCCATATTGGGAAAAAAGTTAAACAGTTTATATGTTACCGGATCTATAGGTTTTGAAGATTATATTGAAAATAAAAGTGATTTAGATGTTTTTGGAATAACAAACACCTCCTTAACGGACTATGAAAAAAATAAACTAGGGCAAATTTTAGATCATGCAAATTTCCCCTGTCCTGCCAAAGGACTGGATATAGTATTTATGACAAGACAGAATATTGAAGAAATACAATCAGAACCAGTTTATGAATTTTGGTTTTCAACAGGAGCAGAATGGCCAAAGGAAAGTTGGGAAGCGGGAAAAAGCACTGAAATGATTGTTTTTATAGAATTATGCAAACAGAATGGAATTAAAGTATATGGCGAAGAATCATCGATCAAATTTGGAAAGACAGACAAAAGAATGATTCTAAAAGCCTTTAAGGAAATATTAATATGGCAAAAGAGTTATATTCTGAATAATTATCATGATCCTGATGGGCAAAACTCAGTATTGAATGCATGTAGAATACTAAAATATATAGAAACAAATAGATTTTATTCTAAAACTGATGGAGGGAAACAGTTCTTAAAAGATGAACCAAATAATTTGACAGTACAAAACGCTCTAAGAATAAGACAAAAAGAAAGTTCCCCAAAAATCACGAGAGAAGAAATCATAGAATTAATAAAAGAAGTACAAAGAAAATTAGATGAAGCCTTAAATTAGAATGAAAACCTGCTGCTAACCGAGTAGGTAGAGGCAAGCCCTGAGCTCACCCCAGCCCTCTCACACCACTCCCGAATTCTTCGGGACAGACAGTGCATACGGACCTCGTACACGGCGGTTCACAGAACAACGTGCTTTTGCACTTCGGCAACTTGCCCATAAGGGACTTTCACCCTCCAGTAATTTTCGGTATCTTTATACCGGATCGGATGCCCCTGCCGGGTATGCAACACCGGCTGCCTCTCCATGCTGCGCATGCGCTCCACACGGCGGGTAGCCCACGTTACCTGCTATATTGCTTGTAACATTATAATATCTCAAAAGTTATGCTAAAAAGATGTTTATTCCTCTCCTTACTGCTTGGTTGCAAAATTGCAGCACAAGCCCAGTATAATTATCCGGCAACAAGAACCGTCGATAGTAGTGATACTTATTTTGGTAACACTTACAAAGACCCATACCGCTGGTTGGAGAATCTAAAGGATAGCAATGTTATAAACTGGTTTAGGCAACAAAAGGAATTTGCTGATAAAACAATGGAAGGCATAGGAGGTATAGATAGTCTTCTCAACCAATTGCAACGTTATACTAGTGCGAAAACATGGGGACGTTCACCATTTCATAAATCTTCCAGTTGCTACTATTACAGCAAGTGGCAGCGTGGGCAATTATCACAAAACCTTTATTATAAAACTGTGGCGAATACTGCGGAACATCTTATTTTCGATTCATGGAGCATTACACCTGGCGTTCGTTACAACTTATCCGCAATCGATTTTTCACCAAACGAAAAATATTTCTTTGCTGCATTTGATAAAAATGGTGAAGAATATCCTTTCATAAAAGTGTATGATCTTGAAAATAAAAGCTGGTTCAAAGACAGTATTCCGAATTGTTATGCGAATACTATAAAATGGACGGCGGACAGCAAAGGATTCATTTATGGATATAATACCGGCGACCTAAATGCACCAAATGCCACAGAAAACGATGTTGTAAAGTATCATATCCTCAATACTTCTTATACCAAAGACTACACTGTAATGAGTGATAAAATAAGGAACACAGTAGAAAAAAAAATAAGCAATACTTATTATGCCGCAGTTTACACTATCAATGGTTCAAAAAGAATTTACTGTCAGCCCAACCAGGGTTTTGAATTTGAATATAATAATGCATACTACATAAACAATTCGGAATTAATATCCTCTAAAAAGCAATGGAAAAAATTGTATGTAAAAACAGACTCGGTGTATGATGTAAAGGAAACTAATAACGGGTATTTTTTTATTAGTGGAAAGGGCAATGGATTTAAAAGCCTCCGTTATACGTCTTACCACAATCCTAATTTCACCAATGCCAAAATTATTTTACCCGAAGACAGTATATGGCAATTAGAAAATATGGACGAAACAAAATCATATCTGCTTATTAATTATTCTAAATACGGTTTTATCAACAAAACTGTTTTTATTGATAAGAAAAGTGGTAAAGAGGTAAATGTTTCAGCCATTAAAGATTATAACAGGTATGGTATTTCAACGATGGGAATAAATACCGACGAATGTATTTTCATCAAGCAATATCCAAATAAACCCATTTGGAGTTATTCGCTGGATATTGCCGGAAATAAACTAAGCAATGATGATTATTGGGCGCCTCATGATCAAACCTTTATAGAAGGCAGCGATGATATTGTAACAGAGTTAATAGAAGTTCCATCTTTTGACGCCACTCTTGTACCCATGAGTATTATGCGAAGTAAGAACACAAAGCTGGATGGTAATAACATCTGCATTCTCTATGGTTATGGAGCCTATGGTATCAGCACAAAAGACAATTCGTATAACAGTTATGATCCTGTAAATAATCTGTTAGTGCAGCGTGGAGTTATTCTGGTACATGCTTATGTACGTGGTGGCGGTGAAAAAGGTGAAGCATGGCATAAAGCCGGAATGAAAGAAAACAAACCCAATAGCTGGAAAGATTTTATTGCCTGCGCTGAATACCTTATCAAAAATAAATATACACAACCTGCTCGTTTAAGTTGCACAGGCGGAAGTGCCGGTGGCGTTTTAATTGGAAGAACTATTACGGAGCGACCGGATTTATTTGCAGCGGCTGCTATACAAGCCGGCTCCATGAACCTAATAAGAGGAAAAGTATGGGCAAACCAAATTAATAATTACCCCGAGTATGGTAATCCTGAAATTGAAAGTGAAATGAAAGGTTTGATAGAAATGGATGCCGTAATTCATGTAAAGCCCAATACAAAATATCCTGCAGTATACATTAATACCGGCATTAATGATAACAGGGTAGCTCCGTGGATGCCGGGGAAAATGGCAGCCTCGCTTCAGGCAAATAGCATCTCTGGTAAGCCTGTTCTATTACGAACTGATTTTGAAGGCGGACATTTTGGCGATGCCAATTCCGCCACACTTATGGAACGCTTAAAAACTAATTTGAAATCAGTATTTTTTCTACTGTGGCAAAGCGGACATAAAGATTTTCAATTAGATAAAAAATCAAAATGAACCGTAAAGAAAGTAAACTTTATGCTTCTGCAACAGAATAGGCGGCAAGATGTGGACCGCGTTTTACCTCACCTTTTTAAAATAAAGATTTCTAACGCGACCATTGGATACTTTGAAGCCGGTAATTACATTATTGCTATCTCTTATAAATTCGACCTGCCCGAAATACCAAGCATCACTTGAAAACATATCTTTTTTGATGGGCTGTAATGTAAAGTCATTCAATCTGCTGTGCTTTGCCATTAATTTATCTTCCGCCGCCACGAATTCGTAGGTAGCCGACAATTCTTCGCTATAAAAACTGCCGGAAAAATCGGATAGGTTCACTTCGTTTTTGTCAAATTCCTTTATACGCAAGGCGTCCAGGATTTGTCCGCCCTGATGAAGCTTAATTAACTTGATCTTATCTCCGCCATTTGGAACAAATTCTATTTTTGCATCCACCCCTTCCACTTTAAATTCAGTGGTGGATAACGGTTTTAAAGGAAACGCCGCTTGCCCTGTCGCTTGCCCTGTTAGCTGCCCGCTACTTTGGGTAATGCGGATCACAAATCCTGGTTGCAATTCAAAATCGCCGACGTAAGTGTTCAATGTCGTTTCATCCACTGAAACGGCAGTTGCAGAGGAACTTTCTTCCTTTTTTTCGGTAACCGGAGGTGGCGTTTTGATCTTGTCTTTCAAGTAAATGTCAACTATTTGGTGCGCCATTCCTCCTGAGTTGAATTCAGCGGCATTGCTCAATACGATTACCGAAAATTTTTCATCTGGAAAGCGCGTCAAATAAGAGCGATAACCCGCATCAGCCCCGCCGTGCTGAATTTCATTCAAGCCTTTATACTGCCCTACAAACTGCCCCAATGCGCCACCAAAGGTTTTTCCATTATTCAGCACGGCCAGTGTATTCATTTTATTAATAATATCGGAATCGCCTACTTTTATATCTCCAAAATTAAGCGCCCAAAGGCTTAAATCCTCAGCTGTTGTAAATAAACTGGTTGCACCGGCATTTGCATAACTCAATACGCTTTTTTTATAACCTCCTTCTGCACTATAATAAGAATAGGCTCTGTTTTTTACAATTTTTTCATGGTCATCATAAAAAAGGGTATGGGTCATTTTTAAAGGCGTAAAAATATTAGCTTGGGTAAATGCCGCAAACGATTGGCCCGATATCCTTGCGACTACTTCTGCCAGAAGGGTAAAGCCAGTATTACAATATAAAAATTCATCGCCCGGATTGAAATTCAGTTCTTTTTGTTTGCTTACAATTTTTAAAATATGCTCTTTGGTGATTACGTCATCAAGCCGCCAGCCTGCCATTGCCAGTAAATTCCATTGATCCCGCATGCCGCTTGTATGGGAAGCCAAATGCCGTAGGGTAATTGTCTTGCCAAAATCAGGAACTTCAGGGATATATTTTCTGATATCATCGTCGAGGCTTAATTTCCCTTGCTTTTCTAATAGCAAAATTGAAAAAACGGTAAACTGTTTTGAAACAGAAGCAATATGGAATACTGTTGATGGACTATTCGGAATGTCATATTCCAAATTAGCCCTACCATAGCCTTTCTTATAGATAATAGCGCCGTCCCTTACTACAGCAACCGATGCTCCCGGCGTATCCTCGTTATCCCAGGGTGCAAAAAGCTCGTCCACCTGATCATTCAGAGAGACGGCTCTGGGCTTCACTAATCTTAGGAGGATGTCATACTTGCCGCTTGGTTCATTTTCATCCAGCGGAGCCACCTCCACTATATACTTCCCCTTTTCATTTGATTTTAAGGAAAAAAGCTCAGCTCCATTTCTCCCGTTCGGGCTATCAAATTCTTCTATTTTCTTCCCTTGCGCATCAAACGTAGTGATTTTAAGATCCACACCTGCTTGCATCAACCTGAAAAAGGCGAATTGATTTTTTTCCAAGTTGACGGCGTATTGGTGTCGCTCTTGTGGAGCGATTTCCATGGCAACCGTTTTTCCCTTTATCAATGCTCCTTTCTGAACCTGAGCCTGCAGGGCACTGAATTGGAAGAGCAAAGAAAAGATAATGGCTGCGCTAATGACAATAGGTTTCATGATATTGTTTTGAAATTCTTGAGTGCAACTAACTGCGGGCACACGCAACGGAGCGGGCGAATATTGGGTGTGCCCTGCATGGGCATCCGATCCGGTATAAAGATACCGAAAATTTCTGGAGCATGAAAGGCCCTTATGGGCAAGTTGACGGAGTCCCTTAGTGACATCAAACCAAACGTTGAAAGAAGATAGAAACTTATGTCACTAACCAACGTATGTTTATACCGGATCGGATGCCCGTGCCGGGCACGCACAACGGCTATGATGTCCATGCGCCTCCGCTCGTCGGCACGGCAAGTGGCTCCCCGTTCTAACCCGCATGAAAAAAGTTGGGATTAATCGAACCAAATACTTATCTTTGGCGTTAGTATCATGACGCGTTAGTATGATAAAGAACTTTGACGATAAAGAAACTGAGAAAATCTGGTTAGGGTCTTACTCCAAAAAGTTCCCTACCGAAATTCAACCAATCGCCAGAAGGAAACTGAGAATGATTAATAACGCGCAGGACATAAATGACTTTCGAATACCTCCAGGAAATAAATTGGAAAAATTGGATCCCAAATCGTTTATTGGTCTTCGAAAATTGAAAGAACTCAATTTGGCAGATAACAAGTTGACATATTTTGATTTACGTATTATGAAATATATCCCCAAAATCAAGGAAATTTATCTATGGAAAAACGAGATTGTGAATAAAGAAGAGATTTTGAATCGATTTAGAAAATCTAATATTTCTTTTGGGTTTTAAATTTTAAGCCTTATTTTCATATTATAATTTTAATTTAATAAAATAAATTTCCGTTATTTTTAATGTGTTTGAAATTTTTTTTAAAGAATAGATTTTTATTTCCTGGAATATTTGACATTTTATAATATGATAATACTTACTTGTCTTTCAAGAACCGATCCATAAACGTCAGCTTTCGGTACGGTATGAAACATACAT
>WBZV01000523.1_pt1 | contig 22174 bp, 18 predicted proteins | sample 5204221 | NCBI WGS metagenome assembly WBZV01 (sample SAMN12344360, study PRJNA552823) | activated sludge metagenome | biome: Activated sludge suspended growth; feature: Nitrification reactor; material: Wastewater; isolation source: activated sludge from nitrification reactor of wastewater...
GGCGTGGGGATGATGTAGTCGGGCCCGAAGCGCAGCTCGCGGCCGGAGTAGGCCGAGGCCACCTCGTCGCTGATCTCGGCCTTGGCCAGCGCCGCGATCTCGCGCACGCAGGCCAGCTTCATCTCCTCGGTGATGCGGGTGGCGCCGCAGTCCAGCGCGCCGCGGAAGATGTAGGGGAAGCACAGCACGTTGTTGACCTGGTTCGGATAGTCCGAACGGCCGGTGGCGATGATGCAGTCGGGCCGCGCCGCGCGCGCCAGCTCGGGGCGGATCTCCGGCTCGGGGTTGGCCAGCGCGAGGATGATGGGCTTGTCGGCCATGGTCTTGACCATCTCCGGCGTGATCGCGCCGGCCGCCGAGCAGCCCAGCACCACGTCGGCGCCGGCCATCACGTCGGCGAGCGTGCGCGCCGGCGTCTTCTGCTGGTAGCGCTTCTTCGATTCGTCGAGGCGGTCTTCGCGGCGGTCGTGGATCACGCCGCGCGAATCGCAGACGAAGATGTTCTCGCGCTTCACGCCCAGCGCCACCAGCAGGTCCAGGCAGGCGATCGCCGCCGCGCCGGCGCCCGAGACGGCGAGCTTGATCGCGCCGATCTGCTTGCCCACCAGCTCCAGGCCGTTGATCACCGCGGCGGCCGAGATGATGGCGGTGCCGTGCTGGTCGTCGTGGAAGACCGGGATCTTCATGCGCTCGCGCAGGCGGCGCTCGATGGTGAAGCACTCCGGTGCCTTGATGTCCTCGAGGTTGACGCCGCCCAGCGTGGGCTCGAGCGCGGCGATGATCTCGACCAGCTTGTCGGGGTCTTTCTCGGCGAGCTCGATGTCGAACACGTCGATGCCGGCGAACTTCTGGAACAGGCAGCCCTTGCCCTCCATCACCGGCTTGCCGGCCAGCGGGCCGATGTCGCCCAGGCCCAGCACCGCCGTGCCGTTGGTGACCACGCCGACGAGGTTGCCGCGCGAGGTGAAGTCGGCCGCCAGCGCCGGGTTCTCCTCGATGGCCAGGCAGGCATAGGCGACGCCGGGCGAGTAGGCGAGCGAGAGATCGCGCTGGTTGGACAGCGGCTTGGTCGGCGTCACCGAGATCTTGCCGCGCACCGGGCTGCGGTGGTATTCGAGTGCGGCTTCGCGCAGCGCCTGTTCGGCGGGCGACAGTGGCTTGGTGTTCTTCTCCATGGAGGCTCCTTGGCGATCACGGGCGGCTCGATGGTGCGCCTTCGCACCCGGCGCGGCATTGGCGTTTCCCACGAGGCGCGCAGGGCCTACCATGCGCGCATGAACGCACTGCGTACGCTGCTGGCCTCGCTGGCCGCCTCGACGGCCATCACCGCTTCGGCCCAGGAGGGCTGGCTGGTCGCCGGCCAGCAGGGCCTGGTGCGCTTCGTCATCGTGCCGGCGGCGCAGGCCTCCGACGCATCGGCCTACCAGCGCGAGATCGCCAAGCTGTGCGAGCCCGAGCGCACCTGCTTCCTCAACTTCTACACCAACGCCAGCGGTGCGCCCGTGGCCGTGCCGCTGCCCGATGCGATCGCGGCCGAGGCGACGGCGACCTTCCGGCGTTCGATGAAGAACGGCGCGGAGCGATTTCTCTGGAGCTGCCGCATGAAGATGGCGCAGGCGGAGTGCTTCTAGCTCAGTCGACGAATACCGCCCGCACGAGGCGCCACTCCTGCTTGCCGGCATCGCCGCGCGAGCAGCCCAGCGCTTCGGGCTCGGCGCCGGGGGCGAGTTCGCTGCGCGAGCGGTCGCCGGTGCCCACGCCGGCCTGGTAGCGGTCGAGCCAGACCTTGATGCGGCGCGTCGGGTGCGTGTTGCGCACCTGGATCTGCACGCCGTTGCGCTGCACGCAGCTGCCGGTGTTTTCCTCGACGAACTGCAGGTATTTCGCCGCATCGTCCTCGGCGCGCGCGCCGGCGGCGAGCAGCGAGGCGAGGAGCAACAACAGACGCTTCATTGCAGCCAATCCTTCAGGCGTTCGTACACCTCGGCGCGGTCGAGCAGGTCGAGGTGGTTCATGCCGTAGGCGATCCATTGTCGATCGGGCGCGAAGGCCAGCGCGCGCGCAGGGTCGGCGTGGCGGCCGAGTGCGCTGTCCAGCGGCACCAGGCCGTCGCCGAGAAGCTTCTCCTTGATCGTGCCGCCCTGTGCGCCCAGGCTCGCGGCCAGCGCGAAGCAGCGCACGCCCGCGGGCAGGGGCAGCGGCTGGCGGCGGTCGCCGCTGCGCGCGAAGCGGTCGCGGCCGACCCAGTCTTCGTCGAGCACGTGGCCGTGGCGCAGGTCGGTGATGCCGGCGCTGCGCACGCGGCCGAGGCGCGCGAAGGGCGCGGCATAGGGCGTGGCGCCGAGCACCAGGTCGACCCAGTGCCCGGCCCGCTCCAGCGGCGCGCCGTGGTGCGGCGTGCCGAGGAAGACCAGGTCGCCGAGCCGCTCCGGCCAGGCCAGGGCGGAACGCTCGGCCGCCTGCACGGCGCTGCGCGCCACCAGGCCGCCCATGCTGTGGCCGACGATGGCCAGGCGCTGCAGCGCGGTGGGCCAGGCCGCCAGCAGCCGCTCGAGTTGCGCCGCCAGCGCATGGCCGTTGATGGAGATGTGCAGGCCGCTGTTGTAGCGAAGGTAGACCGGCGTCCAGCCCAGGTCGCGCGCCAGCGCCGCGCCGTGGTCGTGGCCGTTGCGCAGCCATTGGCGGTCGTTCATGCACAGGCCGTGCACCAGCACCAGCAGGCGCGGGCCGGCGTCGGGCAGTGCCTGCGCGAGCGCCTCGCGTTCGGGCCCCAGCGCGGCGCCGCCGCTGCGCAGCTCCATCGGCAGCGCCAGCGGGTTGCCGCTGGCCACCAGGTAGTCGCCGAGCACGCCGTTGAGCGCCGACACGATGGCGTCACGCTCGGCGGCCTCGGCATAGTGGCCCAGCGTCGGCGCGATCAGGCCGAGCAGCGCCTCGATGCTGCCGCCGGCCACGCGCGTGACGCCGCGGATGGTCTTGTAGACCAGGCCGCTGATGCCGCTGGTGCGGCCGTCGAGCGCGGCACCCGAGCCGGGCAGCCGCGCGATGCGCTCGTGCATGGCCTCGACGAGGTTGGCCAGGCCGGCGGTGGCGTCGGTGGCCAGTCGGGTGGCGCCGCGCAGGTCGGCGCCTCGGGAGGGCGCGGCGGGCTCGGGCGTGGGTGCGGTGGGTGGGGTGGGTGGAGTCTCAGCCATGCGCCGCAGTATCGGCGACGAACAAGGCAGCCAGCAGCTCAGGCTGGCGCGCCGCGTCCAGCCAGACGAAGCGCCCCGGCGGCGCGCCGGCGGCATCGGCGCGCGCCTCGGGCAGCGCCGTCTCGGCGTCGACCAGCACCACCACGCGCGCCAGCCGCGGCGCACGCGCCAGCACGCCCAGCTCGTGGCGGCAGCCGCGGTTGTGCGCCTTGAAGCTGCGCAGGTCCATCAGCACCACGTCGCTGATCGCCACCAGCGCATCCAGCGCCTGCTGCCAGGTGCTGTCGTGGCAGTAGACCTCGTTGATGCGATGCCGGCCCTCGGCATCGGGCGCGAGCTCGAAGGCGGCGATGCGCGCCGGCACGTCGGCCGGCCGGCGCACGAAGCGCTCGCCGAGCCGGCCGTCGAGGAAGGCGAAGATGTCGTCGGCGTCGACGGTGCGCTCCACCAGGTCGGTGCCGGCGATCAGCACCGTGTTGCCGGTGGCGCGCCAGCGTTCGATCACGCGGTCGAACAGCGCGCGCACCTGCGCATCGCGCTGGAATACGCGCAGCACCAGCAGCGTCGGCGGGCGGCCGCGCTGCGTCGCGCCGCGCCGCGCCAGCGTGACGACGAGCGGGATCCACAGCAGCGGCAGCAGCATCACCGTGGCGGCGGCGCCCAGGTCGTGCCAGGCGCCGAGCGCGCGCAGCAGCAGCACGATGCCCCACAGCGCGGTGAACAGCACCAGCAGCTCGGAGAGCCAGCGCCGCGCATAGGCCGCGGCCAGCGCGCGGCCCAGCCACTTCGCCGGCCACCAGGCGACCAGCCAGGGCGCCAGCACGAAGAACAGCATCACCTGGTTGGCGGCCATGCCCGCCGGTAGCGCCATCAGCCACTGCGGCCGCTGCGCGACGATCCAGGCCAGCGCATCCGTGCCGGCCACCGAGGTGGCCACCAGCAGCATCAGCAGCGGCAGCAGCCAGGGCGCGATGGCGCGCGTGGCGCTGCCCAGGCACAGCGCGCCGATCAGCAGCATCGGGCCGCCGATCTCGCTGACGAGGAAGCCCAGCACGCTGGCCAGCGGCTGCGGCTCGATGGAACGCCAGGCGATCAGCAGCAGCGCGCCGACGAACCACAGCAGCAGCGCGCCGAGCACGCGCCAGCGCGACCAGCGCCACAACAGCCCGAGCGCGGGGATCACCGGCCAGAGGTTGAGCGCGGCGAAGGTGGCCAGCCGCGCCGGCGTGAGCAGGCCTTCGCGCCCGCCGGCGACACCGAGGAAGAGTGCCGCATCGCTGGTCGAGAGCAGCACCGACATCAGCAGGAGCAGCAGCGCCACGCGGCGTACGGCGCGGCGGTTGTCGGCCAGCGTCACGCGCGCGGCGGGGGCGCTCGCGACGCTCGCCGTCGCGCTGCCCGCGCCCTCGTCCTGCGGCGGCGCCGGCAGGCTCATCAGCCGCTTCATCGCCGCGCCGTAGCGGCGCGCCACCCCCAGCGCGGCGATCACCGCCAGCAGCGTCGCCGCGAGCACGATGAAGAGCAGCTTGCCGCTGGCGTTCTCGTCCATGCGGCGCAGCATCCGCCCGCGCGGGGTGCACGGTCAAGCGCCGCGCGGCGCCGCCACAATGGCGGTTTCGTCCCGACCGGACAGCGTGCCCGCATGTTCAAGCTGATCCGCCTCACCGTGCGCCGCGCGAGGCAGGAGCGCCTGCCGCAGGTGGCCGGCAGCCTCACCTTCACCACGCTGCTGGCGGCCGTGCCGCTGCTGGCCGTGGGCTTCGCGCTGTTCACGCGCTTCCCCATGTTCGGCCGCTTCGAGACCGCGCTCGAGAAATACCTGCTCGAAAGCCTGCTGCCCGCCGACATCGCGCGCACCGTGCTGCGCACGCTGCACCAGTTCGCCGTCAACGCCGGCGAGCTGACCTGGATGGGCTCGCTGCTGCTGCTCGGCACCGCCGTCGCCACGCTGCTGACGATCGAGAACGCCTTCAACCAGATCTGGGGCATCAAGCGCGCACGCCCCTTCCTCAAGCGGCTCGGGCTCTACCTGCTGGTGCTGCTGGCGGCGCCGCCGGCGCTGGGCGTGATGCTGTGGGCCACCTCCTGGCTGCTGGGCATCTCGATGGGCTGGCTCGGGCCGCTGCCGCCCTCGGCGCGCTTCCTGCTCACGCTGGGGCCGGCGGCGCTGACCTGGGCCTGCCTGGCCGGCCTGTTCCGCGCCGTGCCCAACACGCGCGTGCGCTGGATCGATGCGATCTTCGGTGCGCTGCTGGCCAGCGCGATGCTCGAACTCGGCAAGCGCGGCTTCGCGGCCTGGCTGGTGAAGGTGCCCACCTACAAGGCGGTCTACGGCGCCTTCGCGGTGGTGCCGCTGTTCCTGCTGTGGGTCTATTTCTCGTGGCTGGTGACGCTGGGCGCAGCGCTGATCACCGCCAACCTGCCGCGCGCAGGCGGAAATGCGCGGCCAGGTCGGGCCTGAAGCCGAAGGCCTCGTAGTCGCCGCTGCATCGGTCCTGCTCGTAGACGCCGGCGCAGCCGCCGCGCGCGATGCATTCGAGCGCGTCGGCGAGCGCGTCCACGTCGGCGATCGTGTTGTAGAAGCCGAAGCTGATGCGCACCATGCCCGGCATCGCGCGGCGGTCGCCGGCGGCGATCTCGGCGCGCCGGCGGCCGATCTCGTCTGCGTCCAGGCCGAGCAGATGCACCAGGTAGGGATGGGCGCAGAAGCAGCCGTTGCGCACGCCGATGGCGAACTCGGTCGAGAGCATCGCGGCCACCAGCGCATGCGGCCGCCCTTCGAGATTGAAGCTGATCACGCCCAGCCGCTGGCCCGCATGCGCCGGCTCGGCATCGCCATAGACGCGCAGGCCGGGGATGCGCGCCAGCCGCGCCAGCGCATGCGCGGTCAGCGTCGCCTCGTGCTGCGCGAGAAGCTCCATACCCAGGCGCGCGAGCGCCTGCATGGCGGCGGCCAGCGCCACCGCGCCGACCACGTTGGGCGAACCGGCCTCGTCGCGCTCGGGCGCCGGCGCCCAGCTCACCTCGTCGGGCGAGACGAACAGCACCGTGCCGCCGCCGCGCTGCTCGGGTGCGCCGCGCTCGAAGCTGTCGCGCCGGCCGATCAGCACGCCGCTGCCGAAGGGCGCGTACATCTTGTGCGCCGAGAGCGCGATGTAGTCGAGGTGGGCGGGATCGTCGAGCGCGCGCATGGCGATGGCGCGGTGCGGCGCCAGCTGCGCGCAGTCGACGAAGATCTGCGCGCCGGCCGCATGCGCCGTCGCGGCGATGCGGTGGATGTCGGGCATGTGGCCGGTGACGTTCGAGCCACCGGTGATCGCCACCAGCCGCACCCGCCCGGCCTCGCGCGCGAGCAGCTGCCCGAGGTGCGCTTCGTCGAGGCGGCCGAGCGCATCGGCACGCACGTGCTCGACCCGCGCGTGGGCGCGCCAGGGCAGGTCGTTGCTGTGGTGCTCGAGCTGCGAGGCCAGCACGACGTCGCCGGCGCCGAAGCCGAAGCGCGCGGCCAGCTTGTTGATCGCCTCGGTCGTGTTCTTGCCGAAGATTGCGACATGCGAGCGCGGGTCGGCGCCGACGAAGTCGAGCGCGATGCGGCGCGCGTCCTCGTAGGCCTGCGTGGCCACGCGGCTCTTGAAGCCGGCGCCGCGATGCACCGACGAATACCAGTGCATGAACTCGCCGACCGTCTCCATCACCTCGCGCAGCGCCGGCGTGCTGGCCGCGTTGTCGAGGTTGACGTAGCGGCGCAGCGTGCCGTCGAGCACCGGAACGCGCTGCTCCGCGCCGACCACCCAGGGCGTGCGACCGGCGATGCGCGGGCCGTGCGCCTCGAGCAGCAGGTTCACGAGCCTGCCCCGCGGCGCGTGCCGATGGTGCAGGCGCCGTGCGCGCACACCTCGTAGGCGGGAGCCTTCTTCGCCCAGCCGCGCCGCACCAGGAAGCCGTGCAGCTCGCAGCCGACGCACATGCCGAGTACCGACTCGAGCCACATCAGCGTGATGCACAGCAGGCAGATCGTGAGCGGCAGCGTGCCGCGGATGCCGCTGTTGGTGATGATCATCATCGCGAAGGCCATCACCAGGCCGAGCGACCAGGCGAAGCGCTTGGGCTTGGCCGAGGCCCACTCGGGCTCGCGCCGGCGCGTCATCCAGCGCACCGCCCAGCGCACCGGGCTGTACTGGAAGCCGGCCACCACGCGCACCAGGAATTCGATGAAGAACAGCGTCGTCACCACCTGGATGGGCAGGTAGACCTTGGCGAAGTAGGCGAAGACGAAGGCCGCCGTGCCCAGCGCCATCGTCACGCCGGCGGCGGCGCGCACCTCGTGCTCGTTGAAGACGCCGGCCGTGAGCGGCGTGCCCTCGGGGCTCTGGCCGTAGAGCGCCTGGCCGTAGAGGGGGGTGGACGCGGTGGCGGAATGAGGCATGGCGGCTCTCCGTGCAGTGGTCATGCCCGGAACCCTAGGCAAGCCGGCGCGCCGCCGCATGGGTACGGGTACCCAAATCGCTTTCACGCTGCAGCGTGTCGAAAAACGCGTGGCAGTACCCAGTCATGCGCGCCGTGCGCCGCCTAGCCTTGCTTCACCTTCCTCCATCCGATGCAAAGGAGTTCCTCATGTCCACCACGAAGCAAATCGCACGCTGCGCCGTGCTCGCCTGCAGCGTGATCGCCGCCGTGCCGGCCGGGGCCGCGGGCCTAGCCTGCAAGCCGGACGTCATCGTCACCAACGACAAGCCGGCCTCCATCAAGGTGCTGAAGTTCAAATACAAGACCAAGGTCGGCGGCGAGAAGGTGTTTACCGAAGGCCTGGACAACCGCAAGCTCGCCGCCAACGGCGAGAAGGAGACCTGGAAGAGCCAGAAGCTCGGCAACGCCGCCACCGGCGTCGTCGTCACCGAGACGGCGATCGAATACAAGAACGACAACAGCGGCAGCGGCGACGGCTACGGGCCACCCGAGACCTCGAAGTGGGTGACGCGCACCTACGCCTGCAGCGACGCCCACACCTACCCGCACACCATCACGAGCGCGGATAAGTGACCGGCGGCGCGGCGGCGACATGGTGTTCGACGGTGCGCTCCGAGCGGTGCAGCCGCGCGGCGATGGTCGCGTTGCTCAGGCCCTGGCGCAGCAGCGCGAAGACCTCGCGCTCGCGCGTGGTCAGGCCGAGCGGATCGTCGCGGGTGCGCGGCTGCGGGCCGCGCGGCACGCCGCGCACGCCGCGCTCGCGCAGCAGCCCACGCAGCCGCTGCGCCGCGGGCAGGGCGCCGAGGCGCTCGAATTCCGCCAGCGCCTCGCGCAGCGCGTCCTCGTCGTCGCTGCCGGCCAGCGCCAGCGCGCGGTCGTAGGGGCAGCCCAGGCGCTGCCACTCGGCCGCGGCCTCGCGCCAGCGGCCGGCGAGTTCGTGCGCGTAGGGCGCGGGCAGCTCGATGCCGTCGAGGTCGGGATCGACGCCGGCGCTGTGCAGCCAGACGGCGAGTTCGCCGCTGCGCCAGTGGTCGCCGATCGCCAGCTGGGCCTGCAGCGCCGGCTGCGCCGCGGCGATCAGCGCCGCATCGTCGCCGGCCAGCCAGGCCGCTTCGGCGAGCGCGGCGGCGGTGGTGATGAACCAGATCTCGACGTGGTGCGCGTGCATCGCCTGCACCGCCTCGGCCAGGCGCTGCGCTGCGCCTTCCGCGCCGCGCCGCAGCGCCAGCAGCGCGGCGACGAAATCCAGCGTCGCCGCTTCCATCGCCGAGGGCGAATGGCGCTCGGCGACCACCGCCAGGTCGGCGTCGGCCAGATCCCATTGGCCCATCACGATGCGCGCGAAGGCGCGGCGGATGCGGATGCGCACGTTGAAGACGTCCAGCCCATGCTCCTCGCAGAAGGCGATGCCGGCCTCGGCCCAGCGCAGCCCGGGCTCGAAGTCGTGGAGCACCACGCTGAGGATGAACAGGTTGTTGTAGGCGCGCGCCGCGTCGATGGCCAGGCCGTGCTGCAGCGCCAGCTCCAGGCTGCGCGCCAGCCGATCCCAGGCGAGCGCGTCGTCGCGCAGGCGCAGGCGCGCGCAGCCGACGTTGTTGAGCGCGTGGCACAACGATTCGGCGTCGTCGATCGCCTCGGCCAGCTCGATGGCGCGCAGGCCCCACAGCTGGGCCGAGCGCATGTCCTCCCCGACCAGGCACAGGTGCGACATGGTGCTGAAGGCCAGGGCCAGCTCGCGCGAGGGCGGCAGCGGCTCGAGCGTGTCGATGGCCTGCTGCGCCAGGCGCATGGCGACGCCGCACAGGCCGGCATCGAACCAGTGCAGCCGCGCCAGCGCGCGCAGGTTGGCGCCGCTGCGCAGGGCGTCGTGGCGTTCGGCATGGATCGCGAGCGAGCGCTCGCGCGCGCGGATCGCGTCGCCGTGCCGGTTGATCAGCATGGATTCGTCGGCGAGCGCCTCCAGCAGCGTGGCGCGTGCGGGCGCGGCGAGCGTGGCGCCCAGCGCCAGCGCGAGCGCGTAGAGGCGTGCCGCCTCGCGGTGCGCGCCGCGTGCCGAGGCCAGCGCGGCGGCGCGCGGCGCCAGTGCGGCGACTTCGGCGTCCAGCCCGGCGGCTTCGGCGTGGTGCACGCACCGGGCGATGTCGACGTCGCCCGCACCGGCCAGCGCAGCATGGATGGCGGCGTGCCGCTCGGCGCGCTGCGCCGCCGGCAGCGACGCGTAGACCGCCTCGCGCGCGATCTCGCGGCGGAAGGCCAGCGCCGCCCCGTCGGCCACCAGCAGGCCGGAGGCGAGGGCCGCATCCAGCGCTGCGGCATCGGGCGCGAGCAGCGCGGCCAGCAGCACACGCTCGACGCGCCCGGGGAACAGGCTGACCCATTGCGCCAGCGCGCGCGCGGCGGCGGGCAGGCGCGCCAGATCGGCCAGCACCGCGTCGCGCACCGATTGCGGCAGGCCTTCGGGCACGGCCAGCAGCTCGGACACGTAGAACGGATTGCCGCCGCTGGAGGCGAATACCGCTTCGGCGCTGCGCGAGCGGCCGCGTGCCAGCCGCGCCACCGCCTGCAGCGACAGCGGCGCCAGCTGCAGCCGCAGCGTGGTGGCGGGCGGCAGCTCGCCCAGCACGCGCTGCAGCGGGTGCTCGGCATCGAGGCCGGCGTGGCGGTAGGTCAGCAGCAGCATCAGGCGCAGCTCGCGCATGCGTCGCCCCAGGTAGTGCAGCAGCTCCAGGCTGCCGGTGTCGGCCCAGTGCACGTCTTCCACCACCAGCAGCGCGGGTGCGCGCAGTTCGCGGAAGTGGCGCAGCAACTCGCCGAAGGGCGCGGCCGCGCCCTGCGCCTGCAGCAGTGCGCGCTCCAGCGGCGGCGGGAAGCGCGCGGCCAGATCCAGCCAGGGCCCCAGGGGACGCGGCGAGTAGAGCGCCTCGCAGCCGGCCTGCAGCAGCGTCGCACCGGGCGGCAGCGTGCGCGCGAAGGCCTGCGCCAGCGTCGTCTTGCCGATGCCGGCATCGCCGCCGACGAGCGCACAGACCCCGCTGTCGCCCGCGGCGACGCGCGCCCAGCCCTGCTGCAGGCGCAGCAGCTGGGGCTCGCGCTCGAGCAGCGGCGGTGTCGAATCGCCGGCGTCGCCTTGCGGGCGGGCATCCCGATGGAGGGTGATCACGGCGAATCTTGCCATCCGGCTGTGGTTGTGGAAAATTAGTCCACATGAGTTCGCATCGTCAACCGGAAATCTTGGGGGGGTGCCGCGGGTGAGCTCGCCGCTGGGCGAGGGGCGGGCGCTCGAGCAGGTGCTGCACGTGCTGCGGCCGCTGGTGCGCCTGCTGATCCAGCGCGGCGTGGGCTACGGCGCGCTGGCGGCGGCGCTCAAGCGCGTCTTTCTCGACGAGGCGCGGCGCGAACTACAGCGCCAGGGGCGGCCGGAGACCGACAGCGCGCTGTCGCTGCTGTCCGGCCTGCACCGGCACAACGTGCGCAGCGTGGCCGGCGCGGCCGAGCGCGGCGGCCGGCCGCCCAGCGTCGCGGTCGACGTGGTCGGGCGCTGGCTGGGCGAGCGCCGCTGGCGCGATCGGCAGGGCCGCCCGCGCCTGCTGCCGCGCGGGCCGCAGGGTGCGGCCGTCGCGCCTGCCCGCGCGGCACCGAGCTTCGATGAGTTGGTGCACTCCGTCAGCCGCGACGTGCGCCCGCGCGCCGTGCTCGACGAACTGGTGCGCCTGGGCATCGCCGAGGAGCGCGACGAGGGCGTGCAACTGCTCGCCGACGGCTTCGTGCCGCGCGGCGACCCCGAGCTGATGGGCGAGATCCTCGCCGCCAACCTGCACGACCACGCCGCGGCGGCGGTCGCCAACCTGGTCGGCGAGGGCCGCTTCTTCGAGCGTGCCGTCGTGATGGACCAGCTCAGCGAAGCGTCGAGCGCCGCGCTCCATGCGCTGTGCCGCTCCGAGATGAAGCGCGTGCTGCAGAAGCTGCACACGACCGCGCAATCGCGCGCCGACGCCGGTCTGCCGGCCCTGCAAGGCCAGCGCGCGCGCTTCGGCGTGTTCTTCTATGCGGAGCCGCGCGAGGGCGGCTCCGAGGAGGGCTGAGCGCGCGGAGGGCTGGCCCGAAAGGGCCAGGGCCCGCGCACTGGCGGGCCCTGGAGAGATGGTGCCGGTGAAAGGAGTCGAACCCTCGACCTTCGCATTACGAATGCGCTGCTCTACCAACTGAGCTACACCGGCGGAAGCCCGCCATTATAGCCAGGCTCAGCTGTAGGTGATCCAGCCGGCGTGGGCCGGGCCTTGCAGGTGGGGCAGGGTGTTGAAGCTGAGCAGCGAATGGCGCTTCTCGCTGAAGACGAACTCGGTCACCGCGCTGTTGCGGATGCGCATGTTGAGATCGATCGCCGTCGCCTTGGGCACGCCCAGCACCTCGGCCACTGCGGTGGCGATCGGGCCGCCGCTGGAGACGATCAGCACCGCGCCCTCGTGGTTGGCGCGCACGTGGTCGAGCGCGTCGCGCACGCCGGCCACGAAGTCGGCGTGGCGCGGCATGCCCTGCGGCTGCGTGCGGCCCTCCATCCAGGCCAGCAGCCCCTCGCGCAGCAGCCGGAAATGCGCGCGCGCGCCTTCGTCGCTGGTCAGCGGCGGCAGCGGCGGCGGGTTCAGCGCGGCCACCAGCGCATCGCCGTTGTACTCGTTCAGGCCGGGCCAGGATTGCGCCTCGGGCGCCATCTGCATGCCCTGGGCGATGCTCGCGAGCGAATCGAGCTGGCGCTTGAGCGTGCCGGTCAGCGCGGCCTCGAAGACGACGCCGGATTCGCGGAAGAACTCGCCCAGGCGCAGGCACTGGCGGCGGCCGAGATCGCTCAGGCGGTCGTAGTCGTCGCTGCCGAACGAGGCCTGGCCGTGGCGGACGAGGTAGAGCTGGCCCATCGGCGTCGGCGGCTCAGGCCGCTTCGCGGTGGTAGGCCGTGACGCGGTCGACCTCGTTCTTCGAGCCCAGCACCACGCTGACGCGCTCGTGCAGCTTGGAGGGCACGATGTCGAGGATGCGCTGCGTGCCGTTGGTGGCGGCGCCGCCGGCCTGCTCGATGAGGAAGCTCATCGGGTTGGCCTCGTAGAGCAGGCGCAGCTTGCCGAGCTTCTCGGGCTCGCGCTTGTCCCAGGGGTACATGAAGACGCCGCCGCGCGTCAGGATGCGGTGCACGTCGGCCACCATGCTGGCCACCCAGCGCATGTTGAAGTCCTTGCCGCGCGCGCCCTCCTTGCCGGCCAGGCACTCGTCGATGTAGCGCTTCACCGGCGGCGCCCAGTGGCGCATGTTGCTCATGTTGATGGCGAATTCCTTGGTGTCGGCCGGCACCTGCACCTGGTCTTCGGTGAGCACCCAGGAGCCCATCTCGCGGTCGAGCGTGAACATCGCGACGCCGTCGCCCACCGTCAGCACCAGCGTGGTCTGCGGGCCGTAGACGCAGTAGCCGGCGGCGGCCTGGTGCTTGCCGGGCTGGAGGAAGTCCTCCTCGCTCACCCCGCGGTTGTTGGTGACCTTGCGCAGCACCGAGAAGATGGTGCCGATCGACACGTTGACGTCGATGTTGCTCGAGCCGTCGAGCGGGTCGAACAGCAGCAGGTACTCGCCCTGCGGATAGCGGTCGGGCACCACCGAGATGGTGTCCATCTCCTCGCTGGCCATGGCGGCGAGGTGGCCGCCCCAGACGTTGGCCTCGATCAGCACCTCGTTGGCGATGACGTCGAGCTTCTTCTGCACCTCGCCCTGCACGTTCTCGGTGTGGGCGGTGCCGAGCACGTCGCCGAGCGCGCCCTTGTTGACCGAGATGGCGATGCGCTTGCAGGCGCGAGCGACGGTCTCCAGCAGCAGCCGCAGCGGCGGCGTGATGCGGCCGTGCTCGCGTTGCTGTTCGACGAGGTACTGCGTGAGGCTGATGTTGCGGGACACGGTTCAGGACTCCAGGGCACGGGTGACGACTTCGCGCACGTCGTCGGACAGGTCGGTGCGCGCGGCCACGCGCGAGATCGCCTCGCGCGCGGCGCTCTTGTAGGGCTCGGCCAGCGTCGCCCAGCGGTCCAGCGCGCGCGCCACACGCGAAGCCAGCTGCGGGTTGAAGGCGTCGAGCTCGACCACGCGCTCGGCCCAGAACACGTAGCCGGCGGCATCGGCGCGGTGGAAGGCGGCCGGGTTGTCGCTGCACAGCGTGCGCACCAGGCTGCGCGCCCGGTTCGGGTTGGCGAGCGTGAAGTCGGGGTGCTTGAGCAGCGCCTTCACGCGCGCGAACACGCGGCCGTCGCGCTCCGGCGCGGCGGCCTGCAGCGCGAACCACTTGTCGATGACCAGCGGGTCGGCGCGGAACTGGTCGTGGAAGCGCTGCAGCGCGAGGTCAGCCATCTCCGAGTGCGAGGCCAGCAGCGCCCACAGCGCGCCCTGGCGGTCGGTCATGTTGCCGGCGTCCTTGAAGCGCTGGTAGGCCTTGCCCTGCCAGATCACGTCGCCGCGCGTGGTGGCGTCCAGGCACAGCATGGCCAGCGCCAGGTTGGCCAGCGCGCGCCGTCCGGCCTGCGCCGGCTGCGGCGAATAGGCCTCACGCACCTGGTGCGTCTCCCAGGCCCATTCCCAGTCGGCGCGCAGCTCGCGCGCGAGCTGCAGCACCATCGCCTCGCGCGCCGCGTGCACGCGCTGCGGGTCGACGTGGTCGAGCTGCTCGGCGACGTAGGTCTCGGTGGGCGGCGTCAGCACCAGCTCCTTGAAGGCCGGGTCCAGCGTCTCGTGGCGCAGCACGCCGCGCATGGCCTCGACGAAGGCGGCGTCGAGGTGCAGCGCGTGGCCGTCCTTCGCCGCCGCGGTGAGGCGGTGCAGCGCCAGGCGCTGGCCGGCTTCCCAGCGGTTGAAGGGGTCGCTGTCGTGCGCCAGCAGCACCAGCAGCTCGGTCTCGGAGAGGCCGTCGAACAGCCGCACCGGCGCCGAGAAGTGGCGCAGCAGCGAAGGCACCGGCTCGCGCTCGACGTCGACGAAGGTGTAGAAGGCGCGCGCCTCCTCGAGCACCAGAACCCGCTCGGGCGCGGCCTTGTCGGCGCTCTCGTCTTCCAGGCGCAGCGCGATCGGCGTGCCGTCGCGGTCGAGCAGGCCCATCGCCACCGGGATCACGAAGGGCTGCTTGTCGCTCTGGCCGGGCGTGGGCAGGCTGTGCTGCTCGAGCGAGAGCGTGTAGGTGCGCGTGGGCGCGTCCCAGCGGCCGCGGGCGGTGACGTGCGGCGTGCCGGCCTGCGCGTACCAGCGCTTGAACTGCGGCAGCGTGCGTGCGAGCTCGCTGCCGGGGTTGGCATCGGCGATGGCCTGCGCGAAGTCGTCGCAGGTGACGGCCTGGCCGTCGTGGCGCTCGAAGTAGAGCGACATGCCCTTGGCGAAGCCGGCGCGGCCGACCAGCGTCTGCATCATGCGCACGACCTCGGCGCCCTTCTCGTAGACGGTGGCGGTGTAGAAGTTGTCGATGGCGACGTACGCGTCGGGCCGCACCGGGTGCGCCATGGTGCCGGCGTCCTCGGGGAACTGGCGCTCGCGCAGCATGCGCACGTCGAGGATGCGCTTGACGGCGCGCGCGCTCGCACTGCCGGCCATGTCCATGCTGAATTCCTGGTCGCGGAAGACCGTCAGGCCTTCCTTCAGGCTGAGCTGGAACCAGTCGCGGCAGGTGATGCGGTTGCCCGTCCAGTTGTGGAAATACTCGTGGCCGACCACGCTCTCGATGTCGGCGAAGTCGGCGTCGGTGGCGGTGGCGGGGTTGGCCAGAACGTACTTCGTGTTGAAGATGTTCAGGCCCTTGTTCTCCATCGCGCCCATGTTGAAGTCGCCGACGGCGACGATCATGAAGCGCTCCAGGTCGAGCGGCAGCGCGAAGCGCGCCTCGTCCCACACCACCGAGGCGATCAGCGAATTCATCGCGTGCTCGGTCTTGTCGAGGTCGCCGCGCCGCACCCACACCTGCAGCAGGTGGTTCTTGCCCGAGCGCGTGCGCACGTGCTGCTCGCGCGCCACCAGGTCGGCCGCGACCAGCGCGAACAGGTAGCTCGGTTTCGGGAAGGGGTCGTGCCACTTGGCGTAGTGGCGGCCGTTGTCGAGTTCGCCCTGCTCGACCAGGTTGCCGTTGGACAGCAGCACCGGGTAGCGCGCCTTGTTCGCGCGCAGCGTGACGGTGAACACCGCCATCACGTCGGGGCGGTCGAGGAAGTAGGTGATGCGGCGAAAGCCCTCGGCCTCGCACTGCGTGAAGAAGCCGCCGCCCGAGGTGTAGAGGCCCGACAGCTGGGTATTCTTCTCGGGCGCGCAGGTGTTGCGGATCTCGAGCGTGAAGTCACCCTCGGGCGGATTGTCGATGACGAGCTCGTTGCCCTCGACGCGGAAGGACACGCTCTGCCCGTTGGCCAGCACGCGCAGCGGCTCGATGTCCTCGCCGTGCAGGCGCAGCGGCCCGCCGGCGGCATTGCGTTGCACCGCCATGCGGCTGGCGACGATGGTGCGCAGCGGGTCGAGGTCGAAGGTCAGCTCGACGCTGCGGATCCAGTAGGCGGGCGCGGCGTAGTCGGCGCGCTGGACGGCCTGGGCAATGCCTTCACGCATGGTGGTCTTCTTTCGTCAAGGACAAGGGATCGAGCGCGCGGAAATCCGGCGCGCTCGCGAGCAGGTTGGAATATCCGGCGAACGCCGCGGCGTTCAGCGTGGTGGTGAGCGCCACCGCGCCCATGCCGGCACGGCGCGCGGCCTCGATGCCCAGCGGCGCATCCTCGAAGACGAGGCACTGCGCCGGCGCGAGGCCGAGGCGGCGCGCCGCTTCGAGAAAGATGTCCGGGTGCGGCTTGCCGCGCAGGCCGTCGGCCGGGCTGACCACCGTCTCGACCCAGTCACGGATCGGGAAGCGCGCGAAGGCCAGCGCCATGTTCTCCGGTGTCGACGCGGTGCACACCGCGAGGCGCAGCCCTTGCGCGCGGGCGCGCTCGACGAAGGCCTGCGCGCCTTCGATCAGCTTCAGGTGCTGCGCGGCGATCTCGCGGTAGAGCCGCTCCTTCTCGTCGGCCATCACCACCCGCTCGGCGGGCGTGGCGGCCGGGAACATCGCGGCCAGGATCTCGTCGTTGGCGCGGCCGGCGGTGGCGGCGAAGAAGGCGTCGGCGTCCAGGCTCAGCCCGCGCCGCGCATGCCACGCCACCCACGCGTCGTGGTGGTGCGGCATGCTGTCGATCAGCGTGCCGTCGAGGTCGAACAGGAAGCCGCGCACGCCGCCCACGACGTCACACGCCCTGCTTGAGGCTGGCCTCGATGAAGGCATCGAGATCGCCGTCGAGCACCTTCTGCGTGTTGCTGATCTCGACGTTGGTGCGCAGATCCTTGATGCGGCTCTGGTCGAGCACGTAGCTGCGGATCTGGTGGCCCCAGCCGACGTCGGTCTTGCTGTCCTCGAGCTTCTGCTGCTCGGCCATCTGCTTGCGCATCTCGTGCTCATAGAGGCGCGAGCGCAGCATCTGCCAGGCCTCGTCGCGGTTGCGGTGCTGCGAGCGGTCGTTCTGGCACTGCACCACGATGCCGGTCGGGATGTGCGTCAGGCGCACCGCCGAGTCGGTCTTGTTGATGTGCTGGCCGCCCGCGCCGCTGGCGCGGAAGGTGTCGGTGCGCACGTCGGCCGGGTTGATCTCGATCTCGATCGAGTCGTCGACCTCCGGGTAGACGAACAGGCTGGCGAACGAGGTGTGCCGCCCGCCCGAGGAATCGAAGGGGCTCTTGCGCACCAGGCGGTGCACGCCGGTCTCGGTGCGCAGCAGGCCGAAGGCGTATTCGCCCTCGACCTTGATGGTGGCGCTGCGGATGCCCGCCACGTCGCCCTCGGTCTCTTCCATCACCTCGGTCTTGAAGCCCTTGCGCTCGCAGTACTTGAGGTACTGGCGCAGCAGCATCGAAGCCCAGTCGCAGGCCTCGGTGCCGCCGGCGCCGGCCTGGATGTCGATGAAGCAGTTGCTCGGATCGGCCGGGTTGTTGAACATGCGGCGGAACTCGAGCTGTTCCACCGTCTCGCGCAGCGTGGCCGCCTCGGCCTCGATCGCGGCCAGGCCGTCGAAGTCCGCATCGGCCTTCGACATGTCGTAGAGCTCGGTGTTGTCGGCGAGGTTGCTCGCCAGGTGGTCGATGGTGCCGACCACGGTGTCCAGCGTCTTCTTCTCGCGGCCCAGCTCCTGGGCGCGCTTCGGGTCGTTCCAGACGTTCGGGTTCTCGAGCGCCGCGTTGACCTCGTTCAGCCGCAATGCCTTGCGGTCGTAGTCAAAGATACCTCCGGAGCGCTTCGGTGCGCGAAGTCAGGTCGGCCAGCGAGTTGCCGATCTGGTTGATGCGTTCGATGTCCATGGCGAGGTTCCGGCAAAGGCCCGCATTTTGGCATGGGGCTGTCCCTGGGGCGGGGCGGGCGCGAACTGGGCAACAATGCCCGCAACGCCCCGCGCCGCCGATGACCGAACCGCACAGCCCGTCCGCTGCCGCCGATGCCCGCCACTGGCGCGCGAGCCGGCGCGTGGCGCTGGTGCTGGGCTCGCTCTGGCTGGCGGTCTGGCTGGCGCCGCTGCTGTTTGCGCGCCAGCTCGACGTGGATCTGTTCGGCGCGCCGCTGGTGTTCTGGATCTGCGCGCAGCTCGCGCCGGTGGCCTTCGTGCTGCTGGTGTGGCGCTACGAGCGCATCCTCGACCGGCTCGACCGCGAGCGCCGCGAAGGGCGCAGCGAATGATGAACGCCGACGCGACCGCTGCCGACAGCGCGCTCGCGCGGCGCCGGGTCGATCGGCGCTACCTCGCCGCCGCGGTCGCCTTCGCCGTGTTCATCGCCGCGATGTTTGTGCTCGAGCGCCTCGGGCTGTCGCGGCGCTGGATCGCGGCGGTATTCCTGCTCGGGCCGGTGGTCGTCTACGCCGGCATCGGGCTGGCCGCGCGCACCATGCAGCCGGCCGACTACTACGTGGCCGGCCGTCGCGTGCCGGCGGTCTACAACGGCATGGCCATCGGCGCCGACTGGATGAGCGTGGCCTCGTTCATGAGCCTGACCGGCATCCTCTACGTGACAGGCTTCGGCGGCCTGGCCTACGTGATCGGCTGGACCGGCGGCTTCTGCCTGATCGCCTTCGCCCTGGCGCCCTACCTGCGCCGCTTCGGCCAGTACACCATCCCCGACTTCCTCGCCGAGCGCTACGGCGGCTGGCTGGTGCGCGTGGTCGGCCTCGCGGTGTGCGCGCTGATCTGCTTCATCTACGTCGTGGCGCAGATCTACGGCGTCGGCCTCATCACCTCGCGGCTGACCGGCTTCGCCTTCGAGCTCGGCGTGCTGGTCGGCCTGGGCGGCATCCTGGTGTGCTCCTTCCTCGGCGGCATGCGCGCGGTCACCTGGACGCAGGTGGCGCAGTACGCGGTGATGCTGGTCGCCTTCCTGCTGCCGGTGGTGTGGCTGTCGTTCAAGCAGACCGGCATCCCGCTGCCGCAGGTGGCCGCGGCGGTGCAGGTGCACAAGCTCGCCGAGCGCGAGCGGCAGCTGAGGGACGATCCCGCCGAGCGGCAGGTGATGGAGGCCTACCGCGCCGAGGCGGCGCGCTACGAGCGCCTGCTGCAGGATCCGGAGCGCTCGCTGGCGCAGGAGCGCGCGGCGCTGCAGCGCCGGCTCTCCGAGGCGATCACCGCCAAGGCGCCGGTGCGCGAGATCCACGCCATCGAGCGCAGCCTGCACGCCGTGCCGCCGGACGCCGCCGCGGCGCGCGAGACCTGGGAACGCGTGCGCCGGCAGGCCGCGGAGCGCGCCGCGCGCCTGGGCGGCATGCCGGTGCATGCGCAGCCCTTCGGCGCCGACCCGGACGGCACGGGCGCCGAGCGCGATTCCTTCGAGAACTCGCGCATCAACTTCATCGCGCTGGTGTTCTGCCTGATGGCGGGCACCGCGGGCATGCCGCACATCCTGGCGCGCTTCTACACCACGCCCACGGTGCGCGCGGCGCGCCAGTCGGTGACCTGGGCGGTGCTGTTCATCGTGCTGGTCTACGTCAGCGCGCCGGTGCTGGCGCTGCTGCTCAAGGTCGAGGTCTTCAGCGGCGTGGTCGGGCTGCGCTTCGATCGCCTGCCGGCGTGGATCGTCGAGTGGTCGCGCGTCGACCCCTCGCTGCTCTCGGTGGTCGACCTCAACCGCGACGGCATCCTGCAGCTCGGCGAGCTGCGCATCAACGGCGACATCCTCGTGCTGGCCGCGCCGGACATCGGCGGCATGCCCTTCGTGGTGAGCTGCCTGGTCGCGGCCGGCGCGCTGGCCGCGGCGCTGTCCACCGCCGACGGACTGCTGCTGACCACCTCCAACGCGCTCACGCACGATCTGTATTTCAGCCTGATCGACCCCGGCGCATCGCCGACGCGGCGCGTGGCGATCTCCAAGGTGGTGCTGATGGTGGTGGCCCTGCTGGCCGCCTACATCGCCACGCGCAAGCCGGCGACCATCCTGCACCTGGTGACGCCGGTGTTCTCGATCGCCGCGGCAACGCTGTTCCCCGCGCTCGTGCTGGGCGTGCTGTGGAAGCGCGCCAACCGCTGGGGCGCCTGCGCCGGCATGCTCGCCGGCCTGGGCGTGACGCTCTACTACCTCGCCACGCGCGACCCGCTGCTCGGCGCCTGGTTCGGCGATGCCACGCCCGAGCCGCTGTGGTGGGGCATCCAGGCCAACTGCGCCGGCGTATTCGGCGTGCCGGTGGCCTTTGCCGTGGCCATCGCCACCAGCCTGGCCACGCCGGCGCCGTTGGCGGCCTCGGCTTGGGTGGATGCGATCCGCAGGCCCGACGATGCGGCCTGAACGCGGCCCGGCTGCTGTGTCAACGGCCGAGCCGCGCCGAGATTGGAGTTGTGTGCACCAAGTCCGTCGAAATGTGACCGGCATCACCCAATGATGCGCATTTCTCGACCATAGTCCCGCCTGCGTCAAGCCGGCGTCAGGTCGGCGAGCCAGTCACAACCAGGAGTCACAGTGCCGAGTGCTCTAGCGAAGACGGAAGCGGGTAGCGCGGAGATCCGCGACCGCTCGCATGCGCTGCCGCGCCACGCGCGCACGCTGCTCGTTCTCGCCGACGGCACGCGCAGCGCCGATCAGCTCCTGGCCATGGTGCAGGGCGCCACGCAGGCCGACATCACGCTGCTGCTCGAATCGGGCCTGGTCGCCGAGGCCGGCCGCGCGCGGGCTGCGGCGGCACCGGCGGCCGCTCCTGCCCCTGCTCCCGCCGCGGAGCCTGCCGCGCCCGAGCCCGCCAAGGCGGAAGAGGGCGCGCTCAGCTACCGTGAGCTCTACGACAGCCTGAACGCGCTGTCCAAGGAGCAGCTCGGCCTGTTCAAGGGCTACAAATTCGCCCTCGAGATCGAGAAGGCCAACGGCGTGGAAGGCCTGCGCGAAGTGGCGCAGCGCCTGGTCGACGAAGTCGAGCGCGTCAAGGGCGAATCCGCCGCGCAGATGGTGCGGCGCGCGCTGGGTATGCGCCGGTGAGGCGCTGAAGTTCAACGAGCGGGTTGCCCGATGCGGCCTCGCCCAACTCGCACGTCTTCTACCAAGCTCTGCATCCTTCGGCTCCGGCATCGAGGCCGGACGCACAGGCGACAATGGTCGCAGATGAAGCGGCAGCTTCCAACGCGGCGACGGGAGGGACACGCATGAGCAAGAGCATCGCCGCGATGCCGGCCGACTATGCCGAGTGGCTGGCCGACATCAGGGCGCGCGTGGTGGCTGCCCGCCAGCGCGCGGCGCTGGCCGCCAATGCAGAGCTGATCGGGCTGTACTGGCAGATCGGCCGAGACATCCTGCAGCGCCAGTCGGCCCAAGGCTGGGGCAGCAAGGTCATCGAGCGGCTGGCGCGCGATCTACGCGAAGCCTTCCCGGAGATGAAGGGCTTTTCGGCGCGCAACCTCAAGTACATGCGGGCCTTTGCCGAGGCGTGGCCGGACCCCGACTTTGTGCAGCAGTTCGCTGCACAGTTGCCGTGGTTCCACCTCTGCACCCTGCTCGACAAGCTCAAAGACCCAGCTCTGCGGTTGCGCTACGCCGAGCAGGCACGCGCCGAAGGTTGGTCTCGCGCCACGTTGGAACTCAACATCCGCAACCGGCTGCATGAACGGCAGGGGCAGGCCGTCACCAACTTCGGCACCCGCCTGCCGGCACCGCATTCGGAACTGGCGCACGAGACGCTGAAAGACCCGTACCTGTTCGACTTTCTGGGTCTGGGCGACGCGGCGCATGAGCGCGACATCGAAAATGCGCTGGTGCGCCACATCACCAGATTCCTGCTGGAACTGGGCAGCGGCTTTGCCTTCATCGGCCGCCAGTTCCGGTTGGAAGTCGAAGGCGATGAGTTCTTCATCGACCTGCTCTTCTATCACACGCGGCTCAAGTGCTACGTGGTGGTGGAACTGAAGGCCACGGCCTTCAAGCCGGAACACGCCGGGCAACTGAACTTCTACCTGGCGGCAGTGGACAGGCAG
>WBZV01000525.1_pt1 | contig 22131 bp, 19 predicted proteins | sample 5204221 | NCBI WGS metagenome assembly WBZV01 (sample SAMN12344360, study PRJNA552823) | activated sludge metagenome | biome: Activated sludge suspended growth; feature: Nitrification reactor; material: Wastewater; isolation source: activated sludge from nitrification reactor of wastewater...
GGACGTCTTCGTGCACATATCGGCCGTCCAGCGTTCCGACCTCGGGACTCTGGTTGAAGGCCAAAAGGTTCAGTTCGATCTGGAACGCGGCCAGCAGGGCAAGAGCTCGGCCGTGAATCTGCGCGCTGGCTGATCCGCCAATGCTTGCCGGGCGTCGATGCCATTGGCGCCCGGCGGTTAGCTGAGCGGCTTGCTAACGATCATCAGGCTGGGGTCTTCGGCGCTCTTCTTGATCGCGAAGCCAAGCTTGCGAACGAGTCCCAGCATCGGACCGTTCTCCCTCAGCACTTCGCCCCAGACCTCGCCGATGCCGCGCCTCGCTGCGTAGGCGATGATCTCTTCAAGCAGCAACCGTCCGAAGCCTTCGCCCTTGAGGTCGGATCGGACGGCACCGGCATATTCCGCCCGGGCGCCGTCCGCGTCGGCAGAGATTCGCATCACCCCGAGGATCTCCGTCTCAGCGGCAGCCGGATCGATCAGGACAAGCGCCATCTCACGGTCATAGTCAATCTGGGTCAGCCTTGCGGCCATCCGATGATCCAGCTCCTTGACATGCGAGAAAAAGCGCAGACGTCGGTCCTCCGGGGACTGGGCACGAACGAAGGCCTGGAGTGCCGGTTCGTCCTCCGGACGGATCGGGCGGATTCTCAGCGGTTTTCCCGCTCGCGACGTCACCGGCTTTTCCAGGGCTGCAGGATAGGGTCGGATGGCGAGCCGTTCCTCCGCCGGCCGATCGGCGCGGGCAATCAGCACGGACGTCTCGCCAGCAAGAACCCCCTGATGGTCCGCGAACAACGGATCGACTTTGATCTCGACGATCTCAGCAATATCACAGGCGATCTGCGAAACCCTGACCAGTGCCTCGGCAATCTCATCGAGATTGGCCGGCGACCGGTCGCCGTAACCCTGCAACAGCCGGTAGACCCGCGTATCGTTGATCATCCGCTGGGCCAAGTTGAGATTGAGAGGCGGCAGTGCCACGCTCTGGTCTCGAAAGACGCGTGAAACAGGTCCGCCGCGCCCAAAAACGACCATCGGCCCGAAGGAAGCGTCAACGGTGATCCCGATTCGGAGCTCGTGCTGGCGGCTGGCGTCAACGGAGCGAGACACCGTAAAGCCGGGAAATGGCGAGCCGGGGTGACTGTTCTGGTACCAGCGCGTCAGCCGCCGGACTGCCGTTTCGACTTCTTCGTTGGTGCGCAGATCGATGATGGCGCCACCGCCGACGACGCCAACGTCCCGACCCGGAACATCCCGGATGCGAAGCGTGACCGGAAAGCCGATCTTTGCGGCAAGAGCAACCGCTTCTTCGGCAGTGGCCGCCCCCCTCGTGTCCACCATCGGGATCGAATAGGCTGCAAGGAACTGCTTGCCTTCCTCTGCACTGAGCGAAGAGCGACCCTCGGCAAGAGCCTGTCGAACAATCGCGCGGGCTCCTTCCGCATCGTTGGCAAACAGGTCCGGCAGTGTCGCCGGCGTCTGCATCAACATCTCCTGGCTGCGGTGCCAGCGGACGAGCTGCATCAGAGCTTCAATCGCCTGGCCGGGCTCGTCGTGGACGGAGACGCGGCGGCCGGCGAACAGCCGCCTTGCCTCCTCCCGCGTCCCCTCCTCCATCCAGACCGCGGCAACCGGCTTTCTCTCCCGCGCCAGCCGCTCCGCGACCAAGCGCGCCGCTTCGAGGGTATCGCCAATAGCCGTCGGTGCGTTGATGGCGACGATCGCATCAACGCCGGGGTCGGCCAGAACCGGGCCAATGGCATCGCGCCAGCGGGCGGCACTCGCATCAGCAAACAGGTTGATCGGGTTTCGTTGCCCCCAGGTGTGCGGCAAAATGTGATCGAGCTCTCCGATCGTTTTCTCGCCGAGCTCCGCAAGCTCCCCGCCTTCCTCAAGCACCAGATTGCCAGCGACATCACCGATGCCCCGACCGTTGGTGAGAACCGCCAACCGGCCGTTGGACAGCCGCATGCCGGTTGCGACGGTGCCGGCGGCAGCAACAAGGTCTGCCAGGGTGGGCACCGGGAGCAGGCCGGCACGCCGGAAAGCAGCATCATAAGCTTCGACCCGTTCGACGCGCATGTTCAGCCGTGGGTCGGGCATTCCTGCGGCCTCGTGCCGTCCCGCATCGAAAACGATGACCGGCTTCAGGCGCGCCGCAGCGCGCGCGGCCGACAGAAACTTGCGCGGATGCGCGATATGATCGACGCACAGAAGAACCGCGCGCGTTTCTGCATCGAGCGCCAGATGATCGAGAATGTCCCCAAAGTCCACATCGGCCATGTCGCCGAGCGAGGCCAGGAGGGAAAAGCCCACCCCACGCGCGGCTGCCCAGTCAAGCATCGACGTCATCAGCGAACCGGATTGACTGACAAACGCGAGGTCGCCATCCAGCGCAGCGGCCTGTGCCCAACTAGCGTTTACTCCCTGCCGTGGCACGACGACGCCCAGACACGCCGGCCCGACGATGCGCAACATGTGCGGCTTCGCCGCTGCAAGCATCCTTGCGCGCAAGGCCGCCCCCTCTTCCGCCCCCTTCGCTTCAAAGTCCGGGCTCAGAATCACGGCCGCACGCGTTCCGCGAGCACCAAGCTGCTCGATCAATGGGGGAATCTCAGGTGGAGGAAGGGCAATCACCGCCAGGTCCGGTGGCAGCGGCAGCTCATCGATCGACCGGTAGGCCAAAACTCCGCGAACGGCCGGGTCCGACGCGTGAACCGGCATCACGGGGCCGTCAAACCCTGCCCGGAAGAGATTGTGAGCGACCATCGAACCGATCGTTCTTAGCGCCCTGTCGGCACCGAAGAGAGCAATCGACCGCGGCTTGAACAGAACATCGAGGTTCGCGACGCTCACAGGTAGGATATCCTTTACTGGGAGTTACGGCGCTAACGGCCAGCGCGGCACATCGTTGCACGGATGGCAAGATGGCCGAAAGCGGTCTCGCAATTGTCACTGGCGAACAGGGTCGGAGGAATTGTGCGCGTCCGTGGCTGCTGTAGAGTGGCGCCGCTACCAGGGCGGCAGTGCCCTCGGCGGGCCGTCTGACAGCGTGTCGCGCTGGTTCTGTCCGTCCTGGTCCACGCCGCAAGGACCGGAGGTCCGACCATGCCGGAAATGATTGAGAACAAACCCTTCGACGAGATCAAGATCGGGGACTCAGCGTCACTGCTACGGGCCTTCCGTCGAGAGGATGTTGAAACCTGGGCAGCGGTTACCGGAAATCTCAATCTGGTCGATCTCGATCCGACGGATGTCGATTCTTCGATGTTCCCCCACGGCGCAGGCCAAGCCTTGTGGGCCGCCGCGCTGTTTTCAACAACGGCCGGCACCCGTCTGCCCGGCCTCGGCTCGGTAACCACGGCGGCCGACATTCGATTCATCCGGCCAGTGCCGATCGGGGAACCCCTGACGGCTACGGTCACCGTGCGGGAGAAGCGCCCCTCCACCTCGACGGTGGTGCTGGACTGTGTATGTACGGATCACGACGGCCAGAAGCTTCTGATCGGGACCCTCGAGGTCACGGCGCCTGTCGAGAAGATCCGCCATCCGGTCCGCGAGCTGCCGAAAGTGCAACTCCATCGCGAAGACCGCTACCTGGAGCTGCTTAGAATGTGCGACGGTCTGGCGCCGCTGCGCACCGCTGTCGTGCATCCGTGCAGCGACGACGCGCTCATGGGAGCACTTGAAGCCGCCGATCGCAGCCTGATCACGCCGATCCTCATCGGGCCCGAAAAGAAAATACGGTCGCTGGCGGCGGATCTGAACGTCGATATCTCCCCCTACCGGCTGGTTCCGACCGAGCACAGCCACCATGCGGCGGAGGTTGGCGTACAATTGGTGCACGCTGGCGAGGCGGACGCGCTGATGAAAGGCAGTCTGCACACGGATGAATTGCTGCATGAGGTGATGAGAAAGGACGGCGGGTTGCGCACCGAGCGCCGACTGAGCCATTGCTTTCTCATGGCGGTGCCGACCTATGCACGGCCGATCATCGTCACCGACGCGGCGATCAACATCCTGCCGTCGCTGGAGGACAAACGGGATATCTGCCAGAACGCGATCGAGTTGGCGCACGCCCTCGGCGTTACCCAACCAAAAGTGGCGATCTTGTCGGCGGTGGAGACAGTGACGCCGAAGATCCCGTCCACGATCGAGGCTGCCGCCCTCTGCAAAATGGCCGACCGCGGGCAGATCCGGGGCGGCCTGGTCGACGGGCCGCTGGCCATCGATAACGCCATTGACCTGGAAGCAGCCGCCACCAAGGGCATCGTGTCGCCGGTCGCAGGCCAAGCCGACATTCTCGTGGCCCCCAACCTGGAATCCGCCAATATGCTGGCCAAGCAGTTGACCTTCATGGCGGATGCGGAGGCCGCCGGGATTGTCATCGGCGCTCGCGTTCCGATCGTTCTGACCAGTCGGGCAGACAGCGCTCGTGCCCGCCTTGCGTCCTGCGCCCTGGCCGTTCTTTTCGCAGCAGCGTTGCTCAAGGGCGCAGCGTTGCTCAAAGCGGCGGAGTAACTGGGAACATGGCCGATCCAGGTATCCTGGTCGTCAATGCCGGCTCATCGAGCATCAAGTATGCCGCATTTCGGCAGGACGATGCGGCAGAGCCGTCGCTCCTCGGCAAGGGTCAGATCGAAGGACTGGGCACCCATCCCCGCTTCACCGGCAGGAACGAGGAAGGCGTCATTCTCGGCCAGCAGGAATGGCCGGTCGATGGTTTTGGCCATGCAGAAGGAATGCGCTTCCTGATCAACTGGCTGAACCAGAACGAGGCCGATATTCATATCGTCGCTGCCGGCCATCGTGTGGTTCATGGTGGTCGTCTCTACTCAGGCCCGGTGCGGCTTACCGAATCCGTCATCAACGATCTCCGGCAGTTCGAACCACTGGCTCCGCTCCACCAGCCGCATAACCTCGCCGCCATCCGTGCGTTGGCCGAAGCGTTTCCCGAGCTGCCGCAAGTAGGCTGCTTCGATACCGCATTTCACCGAACACAGCCGCCTGAAGCGCAGATTTTCGCCCTGCCCTTTGCCATGAGTGAGCAAGGCATCTGCCGATACGGATTCCACGGCCTGTCCTACGAATACATTACCCGTCGCTTGCCTGAATTCGCTCCCCAGGCAGAACGCGTGGTTGTGGCCCATCTTGGCAACGGGGCATCCATGTGCGCCATCCGCGGGGGCCGTAGCGTCGAATCGTCCATGGGCTTCACGGCCGTCGACGGGCTGCCGATGGGCACGCGCACGGGCGCCCTCGATCCCGGCGTCCTCCTCTACCTCCTGCAGGAAAAAGGCTGGGATGCTCGGCGGATCGAAGCCTTGCTGTATCAGGAGTCAGGACTGCTGGGTGTGTCAGGAGTTTCCAACGATATGCGCATCCTGCTCGCGAGCGATACGCCGGGCGCTCGCCGCGCGGTGGACCTGTTTTGCTATTCCATCGTCAAGGAACTGGGTGCACTGGCAGCCGTCATGGGCGGGCTGGACGCCTTGGTGTTCACTGCCGGTATTGGCGAACATGCTGCCGTCGTTCGCGAGAACGTTTGCCGACGCGCCGAATGGCTCGGCATTCGCCTGGACGCCGCCGCCAATCACGCGGATGGGCCACGCATTACCACGGGCGACAGCCCCACATCCGCCTGGGTCATTCCGACGAACGAAGAAAAAATGATCGCCATCCACACGCGCGATCTCTTGGCCTCCGCCTGACTCTGGCCTCGGGAGGCCCCGTTGTGAACGTAACAATCCGGGGAGAATGCGATATGACGACGATTGCCAACGATCCAGCGCTGCAGCCGTTGCCGGTCATCGAGAAGCCACTGGTCGGCAAGAAGGCCCTGGTTATCGGCATCGCCAACAAGGACTCGATCGCCTTCGGTTGCGCACGGGCTTTCCGGTCCTTTGGCGCAGACCTCTCGATCACTTATCTAAACGAGAAGACCAAGCAGTATACGTCCCACCTGGCGCAAGCCCTCGACGTTGCGGACAACCTCTACCTGCCGTGCGACGTCCGCGAACCGGGGCAGCTCGAGGCGGTGTTCGCGGCCATCGAGCAAACCTGGGGCAAGCTCGACATCCTGTTGCACTCCATCGCCTTCGCGCCCCGCGCCGATCTGCACGGCCGCGTAACCGATTGCTCGCTGGAGGGGTTTCTGCAGACCATGGATGTCTCGGTGCACTCCCTGATCCGCATGGCCCGCCTTGCCGAACCCTTGATGAAGGACGGCGGAGCCATTTTCACGATGAGTTATTTCGGCGGCGAGAAGGTGGTGCCGCATTACGGCATCATGGGACCGGCGAAGGCAGCGCTGGAGACGGTTGCCCGTTACATGGCCTGGGAATTGGGGGAGAAGGGGATACGGGTCAATGTTATCTCCCCGGGCCCCGTCATGACGCGCGCGGCCTCCGGGATCGATCGGTTTGACGAACTGCTGGAGCAGACCAAGCAACGGGCCCCCACCCGCCAACTGGTAACGGCGGATGAGGTCGGAATGGCGACCGCGGCCCTTGCTTGCGACTTCGCCAAGGTCGTTACCGGCGAGACGCTTTATATGGACGGGGGCTACAACATCATGGGCGGCTGAGGAGCCCGGCCTCCCCCTCAGCTTCTCCGCATCAGGTGCGCGCGCATCGGCTGATCGAACAGCCAGCCGTCTTCGGTCTGGCGGCCGAGCTCTTCGAACAACGCGCGCAACACCTCTTCCTTCTCCTCGAACCGCTCGCGCACGTGGGGATTGATCATCGTCAGCCGATCGTGGAAGGCCTTGAAATCCGCCATCTTTACCGTGTCCGTATAGACGAAGGTCTTCTCCAGCAGGAGACCGAACTCGGGCCCGTAGCGCAGCGCTTCCTGCGCCCGGTTGCGGACGGCGGTTTCGTCGTGCACCGGCTTCATCACCTCAAAGTAATCGCCGCTCGGCAGCGGCTCGGAGACGAACAGAATTCCGCCGGCCTTCAGGACGCGCGCTGATTCTCTCAGCGCCTTCAGCAGTCCGGCCTGATCGACGTGGTGCAGGCTGTTGAAGAAGATGACGATGTCGGCCGACTTGCTCGGTATCGGCAGGTCCTCCGCAATCCCCTGCATGTAGTGCTCGTCGCCAACAGGCCTGATGGCCTGGGCATGAGCCAGATGCTTGGGACTGACCTCGATGCCGGTGACGTGCGCGCCCTGACGCGTGAGCGAGCGGACTAGCCAGCCGTCCCCGCAACCCACATCGATCACCGTCGCGCCCTGTAACGGCAGCAGCTCTCGCAACACCTCGGCGCTTGTCCGCCTGTGCATTTCCTTGGCCCTCGATAAACCCGTGCTTCATTTCGGAGCTGCCGAGCGACAGGACGGCAGCGATCTCTTATTTATGATCAAAGTTTGTAGCGGATAAGGTCGATGCTGGAAACCTTCGAAGACAAGCGTCTGATGAGGCCCTCCGCGAGCGTTTCCCGTCCGCCTCCCCCCGCTGCCGTGGATGTCCCCGACGCCGTATTGGTGCTGGGGGCGGCGACCATCTCACCCGGCGTGCCCGGGCCGGCGCTACGTCGGCGGGTCGAATACGGCGTCGCGCTCTTTCTCGACTGCGGCGCCGGTCACATCGTCTTCTCGGGCGGTGTCGTCGGTCCCCCACCGGCGGAAGCGCAAGTGATGCGCGACATGGCGGTGGCCCTTGGCGTTGATGGCGGGCGAATCGTTATCGAAGATGAGGCCCGGAATACCTTCGAGAACGCGGTCTATTCGGGCCGGATCATCCGGGAGCAGAACTGGCGGCGCGTCCTGCTGGTGACCGACAGCTTTCACCTGCCGCGGGCCGCCTTCATTTTCAGCCGGCTGGGGATCGAGGTGGAGCCGCTCGGTGTCCCTCGCGAACCGGGCGTGACGTGGGCGAGCCGGTTGCGCCAGCATATCGGGGAGCGCCTGGGTCTGATTCGCAGCGCCGTGCTGTTCGCCGTCGGTGCGCACAAACCCCTCGTCGATCGCGTCTGGCACCAGGGCCGGTAGTTGCCGTCGTCCCTTTCCTCAGAGCGTGGTGACAAGCGTCGCAAGTCCGGCAAAAGCCGGCAACGGACGCGTAATCAGCGAGGTCGGGATCCCCGACAGGTAGCCGCCGAACCGCCCCTTGTCCTCAAAGCGGGCCCGGAAACCTGAAGCAATAAATTCGTCGCCCATCCTGGGCGCAATACCGCCGCCGACAAAGATGCCGCCCCGTGCATCCAGCGTCAGCGCCAGATTTGCGGCAACGGTGCCGAGCATGGCGCAGAACAGGGCAACGGCCTCCGTGGCGATGGGGCAGGAGCGCGCCGCGGCACGCTCCGTGCAGGCGGCGGGCGTGATCTCCCCGTCACCCGTCACCCCGTCAACTTCAGCGATGGCGCGATAAAGGTTGACAAGCCCGGGCCCCGAAATCACCCGCTCAGCCGACACATGGTGCCCTTGGAAGTCGCCGCGCAGCGCAGCCAGCACCGACGCCTCCCGATCATTGAACGCGGCCATCGTCACGTGACCGCCTTCGCTGGTCAGCGGGACATATCCCCCGCCCCGCGGCCGCACCAGCCCGGCCATGCCGAGACCGGTGCCGGCCCCCAGCACCGCCATCGGGGCGTGCGGATCGGGCTCGCCACTGCCGATGCGCACCACGTCCGACCGGGTGAGAAACGGCAGGCCGAGAGCCACGGCAGCAAAATCGTTGACGACGTCGAGCGTGTCGAGGCGCAACTGCCGGCGCGTCTCTTCGATCGAGAAAGCCCAGCGGTGGTTGGTCATTTTGATCTGATCGCCGAACACCGGGGAAGCCACCGCGAAAGCGCCGTGGCGCGGCCGAGATCCCTCGGGCGCCGCCCCGGCGGCGAGATAGGCCTCGCACGCCTCCACCAGCGAGGGATAGTCGGCAACCTTCATGGGTTGCACGGCTGAAATGGTCCCATCCTGCGCGACGCGTGCAAACCGCACGTTCGTCCCGCCGATGTCGGCGATCAGTCCCGACATGCGTTCCTCTCCAAGTTATCGGCGTCCCTTCAGCCGATCAGCGCGGGATCGCGATCCCAGGGAAAATCGATCCAGACATCCTGCGCAACTTCACGGATGAAGCTGTCAACGAAGGGGCGGCCTGCCGGTTTGACATAGAGTGCCGCGTAATGCGCCGCCGGCAGCATCTGCCGCGCTGCCTCCGCGGTGCTGCCGCTGTCGGCCACGTCATCCACCAGCAGCCAGCCGCTGCCGTCACCGGCTGCATTCGGCGCCGGCTTGACGACGACCAGCGGCCCTTTCGATTGGCCGTCGTAACTGGCGATGCACAGGGTTTCGATCAGCCGGATATCGAGAACCCGCGCGACGATGGCCGCCGGCACCAACCCGCCGCGGGCGATTGCCACGATCCCCCGGAACGGACCAAGCGGCGCCAGCCGGACCGCAAGATCCGTCGCCTCCCGATGCATCTCGTGCCAGGAGGACGAATGAATTGTCGCCGCCGCCTGCAAGCCGGTCATCCTGCCCGCCGCCTCCGTTTCTTTTCGCGCGGTTGGCGCTTTCGTTGAGCTTCAGCACGGCTTTGAGCTTTAGCACGGCGCGGGGGGCGATTTCGAGGAAGAAGCTGTCGCGGGCGGCCGCGCCTATTCCTGCCGCGCCGGCCAGACGGTTCCGCTCGGGTTCTGCCGGCCAATCTTGACAACGCCCGGCGCTTTGGATGAGATGCACCCTCCGTGGCGGAGTAGCTCAGCTGGTTAGAGCAGCGGAATCATAATCCGCGTGTCGGGGGTTCGAGTCCCTCCTCCGCTACCATTTTCCCCGCCTCCCTATGTTTGATAAGCGAATGGCGGTTGCACTCTGCATCGCGACCGCCTGACTTTCGGGGGCTTGCACCGACGCCCGGCTTCGGATCAACTGCCGGCCCGTATCTGCCCAACTGATACGGGCGAATGAGGCAACGGGATAGAGGGCGCGCTATGCGAAGAACGGGATACTTCCTCTTGCTGGGCAGCCTGGCGGTTGCGACGGCCGGCTTTTCGACCGGTGCTCAGGCCTACTCGGAGCAATTGCCGGATCCGATGGATTTCGGTGTTATTTACGAGAAAATCGCCTTCGAGGCCGCCGATACCGACGGCAATAACCTGGTGAGCGAAGGCGAGTTCGTGCGTGATGCCGCCGCCGCCTTCGCCGGCCTCGACTTCGATCGGGACGGCAAGCTGAGCCAAAAGGAACTTGGGCCGCACGATGCAAAGCGCTTCGCCAAGATCGACGCGAATGGCGACGGCTTCCTCACCTTCAGTGAAGTCATGACATACAAAATGAAGGCGTTCAGGGCGGCCGATACCAACAAGGATGATGCCCTGTCGTTTGACGAAATGGTCGCCACGGTGACCGCTGACGTGGCGAAGGAGTGACGACCATGGCACTCACCAAGAGAGGTTCGTTCGTTGCGCCCCGCGCCGCACTGCTGGCCGGTCTCGTCGTGCTCACCCTGGCCGCTTGCGAAAGCGGCAGCGGTGGACCCGGAATTGGAACCGTGGGAGGTGCGGCGCTGGGCGCCGGCGCCGGCCGGGCGATCTTTGGTAACAGCACCTCTGCCATGCTCATCGGCGGCGCCGTGGGCGGGATGGCCGGTAATATGACGGTCGACCGCCAGAACGAGGACCGGCAATTCCAGCGGCAACAAGCCTCGCAAGACATGGCGATGCAGCGGCAACTGGACTTCGAGCGTCAGCGAGCCCTGCAGCAGGCCGACACGCAGCGGCAAATCGAAGAACAGCGCCTCTTCAACGAATGGAGGCAGCAACAGGCCCGGTAGCGGCCGAGCCGGACCGGGGCTTGGGTCATGATCTCTATCTAAGGGTCGGAGCCTCTCTCCACCAGCTCCGGAACCGGGCCAACCTGTCCGGGCGGGCGACCGCCCGGAAGATTTCTTTCACAAAAGCTTTCGGATCGGAACTGCACACAGCGATCCCAGCGTTCCAGCGCCGCTTGCGCGTTGGCCTGCGTTCCCGGCAGCGTCCATCGCGTCTGAGTTGCGCCCGTCTCGGGATCCACAACTGTATCGCAGGCAGAAAGAAGCGGTACGATCAGCAAGACAGTCAGCGCATATCGCATCACGGCCACCCGGCCACCACGCGGCCGCCATACGAGTTCATTCCGCGTCATTGTGCTTGCTCGCTCGGGCGGTTTCAACGAGTCCTGTCGCCGCGCCTCCGGGAGGCCCAGCTCCTGATCGACGGATGCGCTTGCGAGGGGCGGACCATCGGTGATGATTATAAAGGTTGATGTTTTCGGCACGACAACGATTGCGATGTGCGTGTTTTTCGCCGGCTATGCGATTGTCTCGCGCTCAAAATTCCTCCGTGACTATAGTATTCCAGAGCCCGTCGTCGGTGGATTTGCTGCGGCTGTCGTAATCGCTTTGCTCTATTACACGTTTGACTTGACCGTCACGTTTGATCTGCTCAGGCGCGACACCCTTTTGATTTACTTTTTCGCCGCTCTGGGCCTGCAATCCAATTTCCGTGAATTGATTAACAACGGCCGCCCATTATTCATTCTTGTTGGTCTCGCTTTTATTTTTATTATCGTGCAGAATCTTATAGGTATGACGATTGCACTGGCGTTCGGCTACGAGCGGCAGGTTGGTATTGTTGCGGGATCCATGGCGCTGATGGGACGGTCGGGCACGACCATTGCCTGGGCGCCCGTATTCCAGGAAATGTTCGGCCTCGAGCACATGTCGAGACTGGGTGTCGGCGTCAACATGGCCGGTCTCCTCGCCGCCTGTGCCATCGGCGGTCCGATCGCCCGCCTGCTGATTTCCCGCCATCACCTCATCCTGCCGGGGAGGAACATCGGTCTCGATGTCGGTGTCTCCCGTTCCGCCGAATCGCCGAAGCTTGATTACTACGCCTTTCTGCTTGCTCTGCTCCGCGTCCACATTGCGATTATCATCGGCCAGCTGCTGGTGCTCGCCCTGGAGGCGGCCGGCCTGTTCATGCCGCTTTACGTAACCTCGCTGATCGGCGGCATTCTCCTCGGCAACACGCTTCCGCTCGTCGCGCCGAAGCTCGACTGGCCGGGCAGCGACCAGTGTCTGACGTTGATTGCCTACGTGAGCCTGGGTCTGTTTTACACAATGACCCTGATGAACCTGCAGCTCTGGACGGCGGGTGAGTTTGTGGGGCTTATCGCCGTGGTCATTGCCGTGCAGGTCTTGGTGACGGTCTTTTACATCCGCTTTATGGTATTCCGCGCCATGGGCGGCGACTACGAGGCGGCCGTCATCTCCGCCGGTTTTGCCGGCATCGCGCTCGGTTCGACCGCCACTACGATGGCCATTATGACAGCCGTCGCCAGGGAGTATGGCCGCGCCCACAAAGCGTTCATCATCGTGCCGCTTGCCTGCGGTATGTTCATCGACATCGTGAATTCATTGGCGATTACAATATTTGCGACGCTGTGATAGCGTCGCGGCGTTTCGTCCAACACGCGCATCATGCTTTACCGGTTCGCGCAATACCCGTTATCGCCGGCATGGCTCGGCTTTCGGCAACGAGTTGCTGCGCGCGATAAGCTGGGCGTGCCCTAAGGGAAGACGCGATGCGGTTCACCGCCGTTGGTATGCTTGCTGCTGTAATGCTTGTCAGCCTCGGGGCTTGCGGGGAGAACGCGGAGACGGTTCCCGAACAACTTCGTCCGATCCGATGGGTCGCCGTCAACGATGTTGCCGGCGGCCAGGTCCGTCGTTTTTCTGGTGTCGTCGAAGCCAGCGACTCGTCCAGCCTCAGCTTCGAGGTCGGCGGCAACGTCCGCGAAGTCCGGGTGCAACAAGGCGATGCGGTGCGTGCCGGGGACGTCCTGGCGGTCCTGGATCCGGAGCCCTACGAGCTGAACGTGCAAGCAACCGCGGCGGATCTCGAGAGGGCGCGCGCTTTTCTGGCACAGGCGCGGACCGATTACGATCGCCATCAACGGCTTTTGGCGCAGCGGGCAGTGGCTCGCTCCCAGTTCGACGTCGCCCAGCGCAACTTCAACGCCGCCACGAGCGACGTCGATGTTGCCGTTGCCAGGCTGAACCTGGCCAGGCGCGACCTCCGGAACACCACATTGGTCGCGCCGTTCGACGGCACGATCGCCGGCCGACTGGTGGACCCCTTCGTTCAGGTTGTGGCGGGACAGGAGCTGTTTCGCATTGACGCGGCGGGCGGCCGCCAAGTCTCGATCGCCGTCCCGGAAACCATCATTGCGCAGGTGGGCCTCGGCATGCCGGCGACCGTCACCGTCCCGCGAATCACCGAGCCCATCGATGCCCGCGTCAGCGAGATCGGGAGTGCGGCCGTCGCCGGCAATGCCTTTCCGGTGAAGCTGACTTTGATCGACGTGCCGATGAAGGTCCGGCCCGGCATGACGGCGGAAGTGAGCCTGCCGCTGCCGCGTGAGAACGGCGAGCCCACGTATTTCATCCCGCTGTCGGCAATCGGCCCCGGCGATCTCCCCGGAGAAGGATCAGTGTTCATCTATGATCCCGCATCATCGACCGTTCGGCGAACCCTGGTCAAACCGGCAGGGCCGCTGGCGAGCAACCTGGTGGCTGTTTCGGGTGTCATGCTTGGCGACATCGTCGCCACCGCCGGTGTGAGTTTTCTGGTGGACGGCCAGAAAGTCAGGCTGATGGAACCGCCCGGTGATGCACCTGGCCGCTGACTCTTCTCGCGGGCGACAGGTAGGGACGGGGCGGAATGTTTGGCAAGATCACGGAATTCGCAATCAGCATCAACAGGATCACCATCCTGGTCCTGATCGGCATCCCGTTATTGGGGCTGCTCGTATTCCTGGATTATCCGCGGCAAGAAGATCCCTCGATCGAAATTCGGCAGGCCGTGGTCACCGCGTTCCAGCCAGGGATGAATGTGTACCTCTTCGAGGACCTGATCACGCGCCGGCTGGAAGAGAAGATCCGGGAAATCGGCGAGGTGAAAGATCTCTGGTCATCCACAAAGGATGGTCGGACGATCATTCACGTGGAGGTCGCCGACTGGGTTAGCGGCGCCGATATTCCCGCCGTCTGGCAGGATCTCCGCAACAAGATGAGCGACGTGGCGCCGGAGCTTCCGGCGGGAACAACCGGGCCGTTCGTCAACGATCGCTTCGGCCTGACGGCCGTCGCCACCATTGCCCTTTGGAGCGACGGCTTTTCCCTTGAGGATATGCGCCGGGTGGCCCGCGACGTGCGGCGGCAGTTGGATGGGCTGAGGGGTGTCGAGACGATCGAGTTGTTCGGTGTGCAGCAGGAGCGCGTGTTTCTGGACGTCTCGAATGCGCGGCTAGCTCAACTCGGCATTCAGCCGAATGTTATTGTGGACACGCTCAGAGCGCAGAACCTGATTCTCCCCGGCGGCGTCATCAATGCCGAGGGGCAGAACATCATCATCGAACCATCCGGCGCTTTTCGCGACGTCTCGGACATCGAATCCGTCCTGATCCCCATTCCGGCTTCGGGTCAGACGATCCCCCTGAAGGACGTTGCCCACGTGACGCGTGACTATGTCGATCCGCCCGATCGGCCGGTTTTCTACAACGGGCAGCCGGCAATCGTGATCAGCGTCTCACTGCTTGACGGAGTGAACGCCGTCGAGTTCGGCGACCGGCTCACCCGCCGGATCAAGGAGATCGAGCAGACACTCCCCCTGGGCTATGTGTTGGAATACGCGACCTACCAGCCGGCGTTGGTGGAGCGTGCGGTGAACGGGGCGGTCAGCAACCTCGCGCAGACGCTGATCATTGTCCTTATCGTCGTCGTCCTTTTCCTCGGGATCCGCACCGGCCTGATCGTGGGATCCTTCATTCCGATGACCATGCTGCTCGCCCTGGTGGGGATGTCGATCTGGAACGTCGAATTGCAGCGTATGTCGATCGCAACGATGATCATTGCGCTCGGAATGATGGTCGACAACGCCATCGTCATCGCCGAGAGCATGAGAAACCGCTTTGAAGCGGGGGAAGATCGCAAGGAGGCGGCGATTGCGACCGGCCGCGAGCTGGGCCTTCCCCTGCTGACGTCGACGCTGACGACGATCCTCGCCTTCATGCCGATCGCTTTGGCCGAAGGCAGCGCGGGCGAGTACACGCTGTCGCTCGGACAGGTGGTCATCCTGGTGCTTCTCGGATCCTGGTTCATGTCCCTGTACATGACCCCGACGATGAGCTTCTGGTTTCTCAAGGTGAAGCAGCGTGACGGCGCTTCCGCCGGGAACGAGGCGGCACTGTACGATTCCGGCTTCTACAGGAGCTATCGGCGCGTCCTGGAAACCATCCTGCGCCATCGCATCCTTTGTCTCGCGGGCGTGCTTGCCTTTCTTGCCGGGACCATCCTCGCCGCCCGCTGGCTGACCAACGAATTCTTTCCGCCCAACGACCGCAACCAGTTCCTGGCCTACGTGGATCTGGAAGCAGGATCGCACATCGACGAGACAGCGCGGGTATTGCAAACACTTGGCGCCTGGCTACACGACAAATCCGTCAACCCCGAAGTGACCAACACCGTGGCTTATGCCGGAAGCGGCGGCCCCCGCTTCTTCCTTTCCCTGGCACCGATCAACCCCGATCCGCACGTCTCGTTCATGCTGGTCGAGACGGAGTCGAACGAACAGGTGCCTGAAGTCATCGAGCGCACCCGGCGTTTCATCCTGGACAACTATCCCGAGGCTGAAGGACGGGTCACCGCGATGTGGCTGGGGCCGACCGAAACCGGCCTCGTGGAGGTGCGCATTAGCGGCCCTGACGAACATGTCCTGCAGGCCAAGGCCGATGCCCTGCTGCGGGCCTTCCATGCCGTGCCGGGGACCATTGATATCCGGCAGGACTGGGAAAACCCGGTCCTCACGGTGAAGGTGGTCGTCGATCAGGCGCGGGCGCGGCGGGCCGAAGTGACGTCGGCCGATATTGCCACGTCGCTGAATGCCTTCGTTTCGGGTGGAAGGGTGACGGACTATCGCGAAGGCGATAGCGTCATTCCCGTCGTCCTGCGGGGCGATGAGGACGAGCGAACCCAGCTGGCAAGCCTTTTCGGCATCAATGTCTACTCTCAGGCGACGGGGCGCAATGTGCCCCTGTCGCAGGTCGCCGATATCTCGGGGGTGTGGGCCCCCTACCGGATCAACCGGCGCAATCTTGCAAGGACGATCACCGTCAGTGCCAAGCACCCGCATCTGAAGGCGGACCAGCTCCTCGAAGAGGTTCAGCCCGCCCTGGCCAACCTTGACCTTCCTCCCAGCTACCACTGGGAGATCGGCGGCGAGCTCGAAGGTGCAGCCGAAGCGCGTGGCCATCTCTTCGCCAACTTCCCGTTGGCCGGCTTCCTGATTCTCCTGCTCCTGGTCTGGCAGTTCAATTCCTTCCGGCGCGCCGGCATCATTCTCTTCTCGATCCCGCTGGCGTTCTCGGGTGCCGTCCTGGCTCTCCTCGCTTTTGGAGCTCCATTTGGATTCATGCCGCTGCTGGGCCTGCTCAGCCTGGCGGGAATCATCACCAACAACGGCATCGTCCTGATCGACAGCATCGAGCGCAACCGTACAAACGGCCTCGATACCTATTCGGCCATCGTGCAGGCGGCCATATCGCGACTGCGGCCGATCCTGCTGATGACGATCACCACGATCCCCGGCCTGATGCCGCTGATCGTGTGGCGTGACCCGCTGTTCTACGGGCTCGCCATCGTCATTGCCGGCGGCGTGCTGATCGGGACAGTGCTGACCCTGATCGTCACGCCTGTGATGTACAGCCTGCTGTTCCGGGCGCCGGCCCCGACCCCCTCGGCAGCCCCTGCGCGTTGAGTTCCAACCTCGCTTAAGAGGTCAGGTTGCGGCACGCGTAACGCGAAGGTCGGAATAGCGAAGCGTATTCCGACGCATGCCGGGCGGCCAGCGACGGTTAAGGTGCGGCCGCCCGGGTCCGTTGCGCTTGGATTACTTGTTTGGAACGGGGTTCGGCAGCGACGACTTGTGGACGATAATGCGCAGCTTGCCATCGTCATCGCGTTTGAAGACGAACAGCTTGTCGACCATCACCTCGCCGCCCGAGGCGTCGGTCAGGTAGACGTTGCCCATGGTAGCGGCGATGTCGCCTTCGATCAGCACGCCCTTGTCGCCGCCGGCGTTCGTATAGCGGCAGGCGACCCACGGCTTGAGCGCGAAGCCGTCGTCGTTCGGGTATTTCGGATTGCCGCCGATGAAGTACGCCGCAGCCCCTTCCTTATCCAACCGAAAAGTCTGTTCGCCGAAGGTCAGCGTCGGATTGAACAGAACGACGCCGTAGTCATAGTTGTAAGTGTTCGACAGCACGGCAAGAGCAACGGCCTTGTAGTCGCCGCCGTCAGCCTTCGTCTTTGCGATGCTCAGTAAGGCATCGCACCACCCCTGTTGTGCGGCATTGACCTCACTAACGGTGAGTGGTGCTTGTGCGGCAGGCGCAGCATTGGCATTGTTTGCTACGATCATTGAAAAGACACCGCACGCAAAAGCAATCGGCGTACATACACCCAAGATGACATTTTGGCTGTGTTTCATCATGCCCTCATCCCTAAAATCAGTACATATTTGTCACCGAGAAGCCGGCGTGGCCGACAGCCAGACGCTCAAGGCTCCGTCTCGTCCGCGATTACGCAACGCGCATCGACGTTTCCAAAGCCATGAGCCATGTCGCCCTCGGAAGGCTCCTCCCGCTCCGGATCAGCCATTGATCACCCATTTTCAAACGGATCCTCAGAACGAACCGACGAGGCTGGCGAGGGCGATGGTCAGAATTAGCGCAACAAAGGGTGCTGCCAAAGCGGCCATGAACACGTCGAAGTAAGACTCGCCATGGCTGAGATTGCAGACCGCGAGCAGCGTGATCACGGCACCGCTGTGCGGCAGGACGTCAAGGGAGCCTGACGCCAGCGCCGTGATGCGATGCATGGCCTCAAGCGACGTACCCCCCGCGTTGGCCATGTCCACCAGCGTGGGTCCCAGTGATTCGAGAGCGATGCTCATGCCGCCGGATGCCGAACCGGTGATCGCCGACAGCAGCCCCACGGAGGCCGCGACCGAGATCAGCGGACTGCCGCCGCCCATCTCCAGCACCGCATCGGCGATGAGTCCGAATGCCGGCAGTGCCGCGATGACGGCACCAAAGCCGACAAGGCTCGCGGTATTGAAGATCGGCAGCACCGAGGCGTCCGTCCCTTGATCGAGGCTCGTGCGGAGGTCCTTGAGCCTGCCCCAGTTCCCGAAGACCAGCAGCAGGATGGCGAGGAACAGGCCGACGATCACGGACCAGACGCCACGAACGCTTTCGATCGTTGTCTCACCAAACAACGGCTCGGCGAGGAAGGCTGTGTCCCAGGTCGGGATGACCAGTTTGCTGAAGATCAGGTTGGCACCGATGACGACGACGATCGGCAGCACCGCCAGGCAGAATGGCGGGAGGGCGTCCTCACCGGGCGCGTCTGTGGTTTTGGGCAACTCGTTCAGGTCATACCCCTCGGTTTGCGCGCGTTCGCGCAACACAAGATCGGGTTCAGGCAGGCTGTCCGCGTGCTCGCCATAACCTTCGCCCCGCTGCCTGGCGGTGCCGGCGCGCCGGTTGAGCCAAACCATGCCGAGGAGCAGCATGACGACGCCCGAGAAGATGCCCAGTCCCGGCGCGGCGAAGGCGGTGGTGCCGAAGAACGGCATCGGGATGGCATTCTGGATAGCGGGCGTTCCGGGCAGGGCCGTCATGGTGAAGGAGAAGGCGCCAAGCGCGATCGCACCGGGGATCAACCGCTTCGGAATGTCGGCCGAGCGGAAGAGCGCCGCCGCGAGCGGAAAGACGGCGAACGCGACGACGAACGCGGACACGCCTCCGTAGGTCAGAACCGCGCAGCAGATGGCGACCGAGAGGATGGCCTGCTGCGGTCCCAGCCACGCACTGACGGTGCGGGCGATCGATTTGGCCGAGCCGGTATCATCCATCAGCCGGCCGAAGATGGCTCCGAGCATGAACAGGGGGAAGAAGGCGATGATGAAACTGCCGGCGTTGCCCATAAAAATCTGGGTGTAGGAAGCGAGCACCGGGAGGCTGCCGGTCAGCGCCACCGCCAGCAGGGCAGCGGCGGGCCCGAGAAGGATGAGGGTGAACCCGCGAAATGCCAGATACATCAACAGGCCAAGCGCAATGAGAATGGCAATGATGTCCCACATTGCTGGATATCCGTGCTTTGAGGAAAGCTCGCTGGGGAAAGTGCTGGCGAGCGGTGCCTGCCGTCAGGCGGTGTGAGACCCCGGATAGCGCGCATCATTGGGGTAGCTCGCGAAAGCGTCTCCCTGCGTGCGCCATCCCTTCAGCCACTCGGCCGCAATGGCTTTGCCTTCGTCCCGCAAGCGGGTCAGATGCGACACATCGCGGTCAAACTTTGTCGTGTAGCTCATCCCCCAGACCGTTTCGGCGCGCATTTTGATCGTCCGCACCGTGACCGTCTTGCGCCGATCGAGCGGCGGATGGTCGCCGCCATGCTCCTCTAGCCATCGATTGATGGTCAGGATGTTGTCCAGTTCCTGATTCAGAGAAAGGTTACCGGCGAGATCATTTTCGCGGTCGCGAATATCTTCCAGGCTCATATCCCTGTTTCGTCGCGGTATTTCCTGGGGATTGATGCGAACAACCCAGATCTCGTCGGGCTTCTCCGCCTTGGTCGGAGCATCAAGAAGATCGCGCACGGGTGGATTCTGCGAATAGAGACCGTCCCAATACAAAGCTTCACGGGTAATCGTCTTGCCGCTCTCGCAGGTCGGGAACATCGTATCGGCGATCGGCTGCGCCGGCAGCACTTCCGGCAAGGTACCGGATGCCGCGACACCCTCCAGGGAGATCGGCCGGCGCATCCGCCAGCGGGTAACGTTGTATTGCTCGATACCCGCGCCGTTGGGATGTAAGCCCATCGCTTCCAACGTCTTATCCGAATCGAATATCTCAAAGTTGCCGCTCAGCACCTCGATGGCACCGACGACGACGCGCAGATCGGCACGCGCCACCCCGGGCCAGTCGATCTGGTCGAAGTTCGGGCACAGCGCCTGCAGCAGGGCCGGGAACTGCAGGTATTCCGGCCTGGCGCCGAACGCTGCGAGGCTACCAAGGCCAAGGTTGTTGTACTGCCGATAAGGATTTGACCCGGGAAATGGAACGCCTTTCGATTTCCAGTGCAGCAGGTTGCCGACCATCCGGTTGTGCATGACCTCGACGGGCGTCGTCGCGGTAAAGGTCGTCCACAGCGAGTCCAGGCGCTCGATGGCTTTGCCGATCGTTCCGCAGTCCGCGTCGGCCCGGTTGGGAACCAGCCCGTACCAGGTCGCGAGAGCGCACAATGCGCCGGCCGACGTCCCGCTGACCGCATTGATGTCGAACGTCGGTAAGTCGTCACTCGCCGCGTCCCATGCCTGCTTCGTCCGCAGGATTTCGGTGAGAACGCCCCAGGTGAACGCCGCATGCGTCCCGCCGCCCTGACAGGCGATCGAAACCTTCTTTCTCGGCATTGTTGGTTCTTCCCCTCGCACTGCACTGTTCATCAGGTCTCCGCTGGCTACGGTTGATGGGGTCGCCCCCGCCTCAACCGGAAAAGCCCGCGGCGGTATATCCCTTTTTTTTCTTTGACCGAGTATGAAATTTGCAGGTGTTACCGGGATTTGACTGGAGGCGCGGCCGTGGCGCCCGAAGCGGCGGTGGAGGAGACCGCGCGAATCGCCCGGCCGATCATCCCCAGGTAGTAGGCATCAGGAGCCATCTGGCAGCCGTTGTAGACAAGCGCCGCAACGTATTCCGGCGTCCACCCCGGTCCCGGCGTGAGGTGGTAATGCGCAGCGGCCTCGGAACCGATGAAGGTTCCCACCTGCTTCAACTCTTCCGGCTGCAGCGCTTTCGTCCCCCAACAGGTCAGAAAAATCGCCTGGTTCATATCGAGTGGTTGGACCAGCGGCGGCTCGATGCCACCCCCGGCAACCCGGACCGCCCGGGCAACCACCGTCGAGTAATAGGCTTCCGGAGCGATGGTGCACGCCGAGCGGATCAGCCATCCCATGTTCTCGCCAACCTTAGCGCTATCGGCGACGTCGGCCTGATAATACCGGGCGGCCGCGTCTGCGATCTCCAGTGTCAGCGTCTTCCGCTGCTCGGCGGGCATCGCGTTGACGTCCATACACGTGAGAAAGGCCGTGTCGCTGATATTCGCCAACGCCGCTCCGGCGTCCTTCGCACCACCAATTGTCGCCAGCGCCAATGCCGCGAGAACCGTCGTCCGACACTTGCTCATCGATATCCCCTCCGTTGCTCGCAGCCACCTTCAGGACCGCGAGTTCCGCAACCAATTCGAAGCTTAATCAATTGCCGCCGGCTGCCCAGCCGCCGGCATAGCCGACGGCGCCGCCGATCAGCGCTCCACCGACGGTGCCGCCAACCCCGGCGCCGGTGGCAAGCGCGATGCCGGTTCCCAGAGCCGCACCGACGCCCGCGCCACGCTGGCTGGCCGGCCCCTCGCAGGCCGAGGCGAGCAGCATTACCAAAAGCAGCGCGGCCGCCGCCGATGTTCCAGAAAAGGCCGGCCTAGCGCGCTGAGTGATGATGATCATCGCTTCCTCTCCGAGTCCGTTAAGGTTTTTTGGCAAGGATACTCTTGATTGTCCTGCGCTTCCACTTTCGCGCGTCTCTTCCGCCGGGCGAGCGCACACGCCAGCGTTTGAACGCCGTGTGAGGACTGACCGAGCGCTGCCACGGAGGTCTCCAGCAATAGCCTCCAACAGAAGCGTGCAACAGGCAACGCAGCAGATCTGCATCTGGTTGCGCGTGTGCTCCAGTTGAGGTCTCTTCTATGCCTCTGACATACGACCGAGCGGAGCTAATGCCTCTTCACAACATAGACCCAGTAGTCCTGCGTGATGCGTGTAGGCGGAGACTGGACAGCCTTGAGCTGTGGCTCAAGCGTGTCGTCCATGAGGAGCTGAGCGATTCATTTGGAGACTATATGAAGGCTCAGAGTCTGTCCGGGAAGATCATGAGGGATTGCATAGTTTTCGCAGCATGAGGCGGATGGAGGCGAGCCTGAGGAAGGCGAGCGCCTTGCGGTTGAGGTTCTCCCAATCCTTGGCCAGGCGTCGGCAG
>WBZV01000526.1_pt1 | contig 22117 bp, 25 predicted proteins | sample 5204221 | NCBI WGS metagenome assembly WBZV01 (sample SAMN12344360, study PRJNA552823) | activated sludge metagenome | biome: Activated sludge suspended growth; feature: Nitrification reactor; material: Wastewater; isolation source: activated sludge from nitrification reactor of wastewater...
GTGGGTTCCTCGGCTTGTGCGGTGCTCGGATAGGCGGCGGTGTTGAGGGCGTCCGCGAGCGATTTTCTTTTGGTCATATGGTACCCTTTTTATGTTAGCATGATAACAGGATAGCATGTTATCAAATGTTATCAAGTTAACATGATATCATGTTAACAAGTTGGCGTGCTCACAAAGCCAAGCAAACAAGCCCCGTATTTCTTGGGCGGCTTTCCCTTCCGGTTCGTATTCCTGCGCCGTGAGTCCTTCGGTAAGAGAATGCACAAAGGCGTTTCTTTGCACCAGTTGGGCGGGAGCTATGGGTAAGCCGTAGAGCGCAATCGCGGCGCGGGCTTCCTCCCCCATCGTTCCTCGTGGCGGGATGTGGTTCAAGACGGCAAACGCCGTTTTGTTGGCAAGCCGCGCAATGTCCACTGTGGTACTGATAGCCTGTAGGTCAAGAATCGACGGGCGGCACGGGATAAGAATGAGGTCGGCGGCGCGGGCGGCGTTCAGGGCGGATGTTTCGGAATGGGGCGCAGTGTCGATGATGGCAAGTGCCGCACCGTGTTCGCGGGCGGCTTGGAGCACTTCCAAGAGGCGCGACGCATGGGAAGAAACCACGGCGGGGGCGCTCCCCTGTCGGCGGTCTTTCCAGCGTGACGCGCTCGCCTGCGGGTCAAGGTCAACGATGGCGGCACTCTTCCCCGCGTGCTCGGAAGCGACGGCAAGATGAAGGGCAAGGGTGGTCTTCCCCGCTCCTCCCTTTTGGCTGATAACGGCGACGGTATACATGGGTTTAGGTTGTTAGCATGATATCATGTTAACTTGATAACATATGATAACGTGCAAACATGATAACCTGTTATCATGAAAAACCAAAAAGGAACTAAACCCGAACGTGTTTATGGATGAGGGAAGAAATATAGGTTTGATAGGGAATGCCCTCCTCAATCGCCTTTGATTTCACTTTCAATAAATCCTGTTCGGAAATTCGGATATTGATATTTTTTCTTTTCTGAAAAAACGACGAGAAAAGCTCGCGATATTCGGCATTCGCTTTTTTGGCGTCCGGAACACTCACAAATTCGCCTTGTTCAAAGGCGTCCAAAAGTTCCTGTTCCCACGGTTCAAGCTCTGGGGATGTATTTGGTTTGCGTGGTTTCATACGATTTTTTTCTTACGGATGAGATAGTCTCGTGTTGCCTTTCTGCTCGGGATAACGGTTTTGAGAAAGATTTTTTGGGCGTCTTCAACAAAAGGAACCAGGTAGATGTAATTTCCGATATTGACGATAAAAACCCTTTGATTGGGGTACTTTTCTCTCTTTGGATGGTTCACGGTTCCGAGGAGTTTTCCTTCAATGATGGCGGCGGAAATATCTTCAAACCCTATTTTTCGTCTCTGTTTTAACCAAGAATTTTTCTCTTCATTCCATTGAATTTCCTTCATACGTTGCTGTATTAGATACAGCAATCGTACTACATAAAATATACATTGTCAAATTATTGATACAACCTGCTATCATGCTAGCATGATAACTTTTGATAACATGCCAACATGTTATCACCAAGTGGCTTTCTTGAAAATGTGGTTGTCACTGGCTTCCACCAGTTGAAGGATAGTTGCCTGTTGGGAAGGGGAGAGTTTCGGTTTCCGTCCGCCGTGCCTGCATCGGGTCTTCGCACTATCTACATATCTTTTTATGGCGCAAAGAAATTAACGGCGAACACTGCTGGGGTTACGATTTTTGTTTGTCGGAACTGCGGCGCGGGGAAATGCTTGATATTCCCCGTAACGAGATACTCGGCGTCTGCGGCAACGGCACACTCCAAAAGATGGCTGTCCTTTTCATCAAGAGGGTTGGGAATGTGTTCTGTAGGGTTCACAAGCAGGGAATTTTGGGCGATCTCCTGCAAAAGAGTATTCACGGCGTGCGGCTGGAGTCCAAACTTTGGGCGGTTGAGGACTTCTCGATACTCCTCTAAAACCTCTGGCGAAATGCAGAGTTTCACTTGTCCCTGTAAAGCCAAAATCAAAAGAGAGGAGGGAAGACTGCCGGACTTCAAAACCGCCGAAACCACCACATTGGTATCGTAGACCACCCTAAGCATAGGTCTGGTTGGTTTTAAGTCGGCGTACCGCTTCAATTTCTTGTTCAATATCCTCTAAAGAAAGCCTGTCCGCTCCCGATTTTTGAGCTTGTTCTTGGAGCGTGGCGAGTGCTTCGGGGGTTTGCGCGATGGACTCCATAAAATCCTCAATCCCCAAAATAACCGCTTTTGCTTGCCCGTTCTTGGTCACAACGAAACGTTCCTCGTTGCGAGAAACCCGTTCCAGGATTTGCCCGAATTGGGTTCGGGCGAGCAAGGCTGTTACATTCTTGGTCATAGGTTCGGCGCGCTTCTTTGGCATGAGAAACCTCGGAAGTGATTAATTAATTGATGAGTACACAATCCAGTATATTAAATTTTGTGTTCTTGTCAATGGGTTACTGGTAGATAGAAAGATATATGCCTATCTTTCTATCTTTATATCAAGCTGTCTAAATAGGTCTCTGTTTACTAACCGCTCAAGAGAACAGCAGGGAATCGGTGAAGATTGAAGCAGGTACCGTTTCGTATCATGGGAAGATATATTTTTGATTTTCCGAGCATTTTGCTGGGTTGATACCATCATGGTTTATGCTGTAATACTCTTGTAACAGCACTAAAGCCAAACCTGCCGCGAGGTGGGGGCAGAAAGTCGCGGGTCTTGGAAGAAGACAGCCGGACTGCCGAGGGCGACCACCGTCAAGGTCGCGCGAGGGAGTGCGGCTTTTTTGTTTTGGCAGTCATGAAATGACTTTGACAGAAGTGCTTTTGGGTGCAATGGTGAGATAAGGAGGTGATTTTTATGTATTGAGCTTATGAAAATTATATGGAAATGGATTGTTGCGGTTCTTGTAGTGTCGCTCTCTTTTTTCGGTTGGTGGTTCTGGTTTGAAAAAGGGAGAAATTTGGATCGAAACGAAGCGCCCATCTTGAGTGGACACGATCAAAGCAGCACAAACGAGCAAAAACAATCAGATGATCTGATGGGTAATTTTATTACTGATACATCGAACTGGGAGACCTATCGGAACGAGAAACTTGGATTCGAGTTCAAGTTGTCTGACGAATATTCGATACCGGAAAATGAGAAAAATATAGTAGGGAAAAAGAAAAATACCAGTCTTCTCGATCCGAAAAAAACGGAGTATCTATTTAACAGTCGACAAGGGTTGGAACAGATTAAAATAAATGCAGGAATGAGTGATGCGGCGGATGGGTGGAATATTCGACTCAAAACGTATTCATACTCAAAACTCATTGAAAGCAATTTGGAAGAATGGGTAAAACAAAATGGTAAAGCGTCTTTTGACGAGGTTGGAAAGAGAACGCTCAAAAATGGCAGTGAAGTGGTGTATGCAAGCTGGAACTCTATATGTAGCGATTACAGTGCATTCTTTATTCAAAAGAATTATATATTGGAATTCAATACTTGCGCCTCAAGTTATTTCTCCAGTGTCTATGGGGATAGAGAAGACTATTTCTCATCAATTCTCAATTCAGTCCGGTTTTGATATCTGAAAAAACTTTGGTTTCCTATCCCGCTCTTCTTGTTTGTAAGCGAGGGCTGGTAGGAAACCTAAGGATGGTTCTTTGAAAACTTGATGTTATTCAATCCTTCAACAAAGGTGGGTGCTCCATGTCTCGCAAGAGCGTACCCTGTTCTATTACAGGTTTGCTTCTCGCAAGTATTCCTGCGGGTGTTTTGGCCTATGGAGGGAGTTATCCCGATATTCGTCCCAATGGTTGGGCATATCCGGTGAGTGAGTATCGTTCATCTGATACGTGCGGCGGTCAATTCCAGTTGTCTGAATATCCTGGTCATGTTGGAGTCGATCTCTGTCGTGATGTTGGAACGCCCGTTCTTGCAATCGCCGATGGGTGCGTGCAAGATTATGATCCAAGCGCCTCGGATTACGGGGGCGTCGGTGTTAAAGGTGGCGTTACCTTGTTGCGGCACATAACGGAAACGGGGAGATTCATATACACGGTCTATGGTCATATTACATTGAATGTAGACTATCTGCGTGAGCGAGGGTGTGATGTTGGACCAAAGATGGTCAAGAAGGGTGACGAAATGGGGAAGATCGCTGTGTATGTTGGTAGTAGAAACCATTTGCATTTTGGTATTCATCCGGACACTGTTGGTGTAAAGAAGTATCAAGGGAATGATTGCTATTCCTCCGACAACTGTGGCTGGGTAGACCCATTCCAGTTTTTGATGAACAACCGCCCCACCACCAAGCCTGTCTCTTCTTCCTGCATCGGTACGACCTGCGGCGACGCGGTTCTCTTCCGCGCCAAGCTGTCGGCGCCCAAGCTGGTTTTGTTCGGCGCATCCCTCTATTCCGTAACGGACGTAGGGTGGTGGCCTACTTCAGTCAATTGTGAGTCTGCCGCATACCGCTTCTATCTGACTCCCAAATATATGAGCAGTGAAGTGTTCAGAGCGGTTCCGGCTCCGAGCAGCATCTGCGCCTCCGTGATTCGGATGTGCAGCCGCTAACGCGATTCAAGAAGGAGTGATTGACCATGAGTCTGTACCAACAGAAAGAAGCTGTCGGTATTTTTTTGATAGCGTTTTTCATCGGCGGTCTGTTCCTTCCGGAATATGTCTCTGGTTGTACCGATGTCGCCGTTGTGGAATTCGCGGTGGATGTTCCCTTGGCCGATCCCGTCACTGTTCCGCCACCCCCTTCGTCTTCTGACCTTCCAAGGTTGGTCACGGCGGGGACGAGTGGTTCTGCCCCCAATCTATCGGCGACGGTCGTCATCGAGAAGAGCAATAAGGACGAAGACACGAATCAGTATGTCCGCGTCGGAGATCTTTACTGCGGGATCAAAACCACCAATACGACGAGCGCATCGATCAGTTCTTTCTCGAACAAGTGCATCCTCTACGATGGACTGAAAGCCGGAAATGATTCGCCGGTTATCTTGAGCTCCAAGACGGTGAGCGGCCTCTCCGGCGGAGCGAAGACAACCACGCACCATTCCTTCAATGTGAAAAATCCGAGCTACTACACGCTCTACGGCTGCGCGAATACCGGAACGAATCCCCCCAAGGAAACCAAAACATCGGATAACTGCGGGGCGAGGACATTCCAAGCTTATGGCATTCCAGATGTACGGGTGCAGTCGGTTGCAATCCAAGGAGGAGGAACCTCCCTTCCCGCGGGAGCAACGGTCACCGTCGTTACCGATCTCGCGAATGACGGCGACAACTTCATCGCGGGGAAGAATCGGAAGATGACAGTTTCAGCGGAACTGTCGGGCTGTGTCCCAGTTCGAACCGCAGACGTGATTGAAATGAGTGACGACATTCTCTCGTCCGGCGCGTCCGGGAAAACCAAGACCTTCACGGTGACGATTCCCCCGGTGGCAACACCGGGAACGTGTACAGTCACCATCGTTGCTGATCCGAAGGAAGAACTTCTGCAATCTCCCAATAAGGAGGCGAATCGAGGAAACAACCGGATGGCAATCGCCCTCCGAGTGTTCGATCCGAATGCGCTTGTTCCCTGCAACGCGATCACATCAGAGAACTGGGTATCCGGCGGATGGAGCGGGCTCGGATATGCGCCGCCCTTCGATGGGAACGGGAAACAGCTTCTCAATGCCTTCTGCAAAGAGGGCGATCCGAACTTTTTGAGGATAACAGTCGGAGATTCGGACAACCCGATGATGATCTCGTACCTCACGGGATACGTGAAGAGTAAGACTACCGGAGGATTCTTGCCTCAAGCGCTCTCCTGTTCCGGCGCCGTGAATCAGGGATGGTGCCAGGGCGTTTCGAGTATTGATGTTTCGGACACCGCTATCAATACGACAACGAAGACGAATCCGACAGAGATATACGGAACAACGTGCGAGGTGGTGAATGGAGCATGGCAGTGTTCCGGTTGGCGGCTGGGAGGTGGAGGGCTGTAGTTCTTGATGGAATTGAATGGACGCAAGGTTGGAATGACTGAACCGAACCCACTACATGCGAAAGCGTTGGGGGAATTTTCCTCCAAACTCGCGCCGCCATCCTCCCGCGTGGCCTGTCTCCCCCCTGTGCTATACTGTCCCTGACGAATCCCGCCCCGCGCGGGATTCTCGCCACCCTCAACTGTCCCGTTTATGCCCATTAACGGGACAGTAGACCACCGTAAACCCTCCAGAAACCCGCATGACGCCGACTCCCCCAATTGAGACGCCAACCATCCAAAATGGGACAGTCCCGCCGCGACGGGTCCCGAACCGCGACCGCCGCAGCCGCGAGCACCTCACCGAGAGCGAGGTGGAGGAGTTGATGCGCGCGGCCAAGGCGCGCGGGCGGTACGGCCACCGGGACGCGACCCTGATTCTCTTGGCGTACCGGCACGGGCTCCGGGTGTCGGAACTGGTGGCGCTCCGGTGGGATCAGGTGGACTTACAGGCGGGAACGCTGCACGTCAACCGTGTGAAGCGGGGGACGGCGAGCGTGCATCCCTTGCGCGGACCGGAACTGCGGGCCTTGCGGAAATTGGAGAGAGAAGGACCGACCGGTGGCGCGTATGTCTTCGCGAGCGAGCGCGGGGGACCCCTGACGGCGGCGGGGTTTCGGAAGCTCTTGGCACGGACAGGGGAAGAGTCCGCCGTGGGTTTTCCCGTCCATCCCCACATGCTCCGGCACGGCTGCGGCTTCAAGCTCGCGAACGACGGCCACGACACCCGCGCCATCCAGCATTACCTGGGGCACAAGAACATCCAGCATACCGTGCGGTATACCGAACTGTCGGCCGACCGGTTCAAGGGGTTCTGGGGGGATTAGAGGGAACCGGCTCCCCCCATTTTTTCATGAATGGAACCATCATCAGGTGGCTAGATCATTTCCGTCGCCGTGGTGCAATCATGGAACAGCCACCCCTATACCTGTTGAAGGACGATAGCGGCCTTCGCGGCGTCTTCGGCGGAATCCAGACCGATATACAGGATAAACCGGGTTCCGAGCACCGCCGCCGAGAAGCCGCGCAGGTTGACGCCCGCCGCCGCCAGAAGCGAGGCCAGTTCGGCGGCGATCCCCGGCCGGTTCTCGCCTTCGACGCGGATCGAGCGCACGCTTCCGGTCAGGTTGAAGCCCAGGGTGGCGGCGGCTTCGAGTTCCGCGTCGCCGCGCAAGGGGGTGACAAATACCTCTGACCGGCCGGGCGCTTCCGGCGACCGGCGGGCGAGGATGAAGTTGAGATCGGCGCCCGCCTCTCGCAAAGCGGAAAGGATATTCGCCAAACTCCCCGGTTTATCTTCGATACTGGTGGCCCACACCTCGACACGTTCGACCAACAGGTTCATGTCGCGCTCCTCTTCGTTCGGATGGATGCGGATGTGCTTGTCCCGCGATGCCCTCGATCCTGGAGGGTCCGGCTCGGTAACGTAGCGGTGATCTTCACCGAGCCGGACTCACCCCCACCAATCATATGCTGCGATGCACTTGGAACGGTGAGGGTGAAAGCCAAGCATAGCCGGTCTACTCAGCAAAGATACTCTCAGAATGGTTAGACAGTGGATGTGCCCGGATGGTCCGCCACCGCGAGCGGCAGCGCCGAACGGGAGAGGATTGAGTTGGCGTCAAGCGAAGATTTTGAGGCGCGGGCTTAGCTGTAGTGGACTGCAATCGAAATGGGCTGGGACTGCAAACAACATCATTTTGGGACCACATTAACGGATTTGACATTTCCCCCCGTTCTTTTATGGTGAACCTAGTCGTTTAAAAACCTGTTTTTTCTTTTCTTGAATGCCCCCGCTCTGCCGGTATCGGTAAAGCGGGGGCTTTCTTTTTTCGGTTGGTTCACTTTGCAGGAGGTGAATCCCATGAAAGCGCGTGATTCTCTCTATGAATCCATCACGAATGACATTCTGGCGGAACTGAAAAAGGGCGTTGCGCCTTGGGTGAAGCCATGGGATGATGGCGGCGGTATGCTCCTCATGCCGTACAACGGGGCGAGCGGACACCGCTACCGGGGCGTCAATATCATTCTCCTCTGGCGGGCGTCTCACCGGAAGGGCTATGCGTCTCCGGCGTGGCTCGGATACCATCAAGCTTTACGGTTGGGCGGGTACGTGAAGAAGGGGGAGAAGGCAACCGGCATCGTGTATGCGTCTACCTTCGTTCCCAAGGACGAGCGGGATAAACCGGAAGCGGAGCAAAGGAAGGTGCCGTTCCTCAAAGGGCGGGATGTGTTCAACGTCGAACAAACGGCGAACCTGCCGGAATCGCTCACCCGTTTGCCGGAACCCAAACCCCTGCCGGAAGCGATAGACTCGGTAGATGTGTTTCTTCGTACCATTGGGGCGAACGTGCTTCATGGGGGCAACAGGGCGTTCTATTCGCCCCACCTCGACCGGATCACGCTGCCCGAACCGAGCGCCTTCAAGAGCGCGCCCGATTACTACGCGACAAACCTTCATGAACATGTCCACTGGACGGGACACCCTAGCCGCTTGAACCGTGACTTCTCGGGGCGGTTCGGGGACGAGTCCTACGCCGCCGAAGAACTGGTTGCGGAACTCGGGGCGGCGTACCTCTCGGCGACGCTCTCTCTTTCTGGGAAACTCCAACACGCCGAATATATCGGGAACTGGATTACGCTCTTACAACATGACTCTCGGGCGATTTTCACCGCCGCCTCGAAAGCGACGGACGCGGCGAACTTCCTGGAAGTGCAGGGCGGTCTTATCCCGAAAGTGGAAGAGGAGGATGTTTCGGTTGCTCTTTGAGAAAGTTTTGTGCCGGTGTTCCGTTGAACACCGGCTTTATGTTTATATTGCATATTTTTTGAGCGGAAAGCTAACATAATTAGACAGATCGTATCGAAATGGTGCGACATAAAGTCGCGTAGGTAATTGATTCAGACAAAACTTTGTCTGAATCAACAAAAAACAAATCAATTGGAGGACATATGCGTGTAACACCGACTAGTTTCACTATAGCTGAATATTGCCAGCAGATGGTAGATAGAAGTATAGTCGTTAACCGTAATTATCAACGATCTAACGCTGTTTGGCCACCTGCCGCTAGATCATTTCTCATCGATACTATTTTAAATGGATTCCCAATTCCAAAACTTTCATTATACCAGAAAACAGAACTAATAACGAGGAAGACAACAAAAGAAATTGTTGATGGACAACAACGTAGCAATGCCATACTTGAATTCTATAATGATAAACTTAGAGTAAGCTCAAAAGGAAACTTCCAAGGGAAATCATACAGTACACTTTCTGACTCAGAAAAACAGAGTTTTGTTGATTACTCTCTTTCTATAGACTTATTTGTTGATGCTACTGAGGCAGATATTAGAGAGCTATTCCGTAGAGTTAATTCATATAATGTCCCGCTAAACCCTCAAGAAAAAAGACATTCGACATATCAAGGATTATTTAAATGGTTTATTCTTGAGCAATCGAACCGATATTCTCAGTTCTTTAAAGATATTGGAACATTTACTGAGAACCAACTAGCTAGAATGGATGATTCAAAATTTCTAGCCGATCTATGTTTGGCTTTTAGTGATGGTTTAATTAGTGCTTCCGAATCACGTATAGAAAGAATATATAGGATGTTTGATGTAAAATTCGATAAAGAAGATTCATACAGCAAGAAGATTTCTTATGGAATAAATAAAGTGATCTATTTCAGAGATCAGCTAGGTGATGATTTAATTAAAAAATATCAACTTTACTGTTTGATTCTTGCTTTAATTCATATTAAATACCCGATAGAATCCCTACAATCTGTTTATTTTAGTCATGGTCATGGAATTACAGATATAGCGCGTGCAAAGGAAAATTTAAGTCTCCTTTCTGAAGCTGTTGCTACCGAAAATGGTGGTGGCTCTGAAACGTTCAAAACTTTTATCGAAAACTCAACAAAAACAACTGATCGAGAAAAACAGCGCAAGAGTCGTTTCAAAATACTATGTGAATCTATATGTTAGATGGCGATGAGCCATGAAGATAGCAAGAAAACTTGCTCACCTCGAAGCTTCTGCACTTTGGGCTCTAAATCGCGCATTCCGCCCTCTTTTAAAGATAAAAATAGAGAATAATCATAGTGATAGAGAGATTCTTATTTCACCTATGGTTATTAACACTCTCAATACATGGTCAATATTCATTAGAACTTATTACATAAGTTGTTTATTATGTGCGCGCCGTAACAACGGCACATATATATCGTCATCAATTAATCGCAAACAAATACCCATAAATGATGCTATCGGGTTTGCAATATGTATGTTTAAAAAACAAGCGATTCCATTAAGTTCTGGTGATTGGGATACACGTGATGAGCCAGCATGGCACGATAGTAACACTATAATTAAAATAGCTAGTTATTACTCATTCTCTAACAAGAATGATATCAATACAGCTTTTTCTTTTGGGTTCACAGCTCATAAAAACCTTGTTGTATTTAGAAACTATTATGCCCACCGAAACCGTGGTACAAAACAAAAGGCTCAGAATATCGCATCTCAGTATGGGATCAGAACCAATCAACATCCAACAGAAATTCTATTAGATTATCCTTTATCATATCCTGGTATATCTTTGCTTGAGATTTGGCGTGGAGAGCTTGAACAAACGATATCATTACTCTGCTCGTAATTATTTTTATCTTCCATTGATCCAGTAAAGCGCTTTCTCTTTGCTCCTGTCCGACTCGCATTGCACTTCAAAAGATTTTAGTAATCGTTCTGTGCAAAAATCTTGATTTACGGCACAGGCTGCTTTGCTTTTAGCTCCTACGTAGCGGCGCGCTTTTGTACTTCCGTATTTAAATAATTCCCCAAACCACCGAACAAGAAGGTTTCACTATCAAGTTGCAATACAAAACCGTTGTACAACCGGATTTTGAAACCATCAAATTGGCGTCTTTGCGAGAAGGGGAGAAAGGTTCCATAAACGGTCGTTTGTGGGAACAAGAAAATTTCTGCAAATAAAACCCTTGATTCATATTTGGAATCAAGGGTCTTTGTTCTTGGATAAGAATAGAGCCTAGTCTTTCTGCCAATCTTTATTAAAGAGTGGCTCATAAGCAACACTGCTAAGGAATCTATTTACGCGGCATTTCCCTCTTTTCTTTTTTCTTTTTGGTTGTCCATAGGCGAGAAGTGCACGAAACTCACAAAGAGGAATCCTAAGCTCTTCATTTTTGTCGCCAGTTATAATACTAACCTCTTCTACCATCAAAGAAGAAAGGGAAGCAACACGTCAAATTCACACGCAATACCGTACCTTAAAGATTAACAACAATAACCCTACACCAGACTGGTTTTTGGTCAGGTAATAATATATTACCATTTTTATCAACCATCTTCCAGTGGGAATACGATGTACATGGTAAAGAAGGTGCTTGAAAGTAAACAGTTAATATAGCAGGCTCTCCAGATTTCGTGTTTGGTACGGGCACCTCTCTCATTAAAGGAATCAGACGATTATACAAAGCTAAAAAATTATCATCTCCTTGGTACTTCAAATCTATTTCTTTATCAATACAGACAAGTTTTACATCGCACCAATCTTTTTCACCTGAATTCTGTACTGCCCACTTCTTTGTGAATATCTGATTAGTGAGCACGATGCTATCGTCTGGGTAAGTAATGTCGCATATGAAGCTACTATAATTTTTAGTGGTATGTTTTCTGTACTTAAAAACCCATGATTTCCTCAGATAAATTAGACCTTCAATAATGTCCTTAGCAGTTAAATTTAACTTTACTGCTACCTCTAAAGCCTTTTCAATAATTTCCCTAAATCTATTCTTCTCTGCCGTAATCAACGATTCCTTGCCCCCTTCCCTACTCGCCTCCTGTTCAAAAGTTTCACCTTGGACTCGAATCAATATAGATACGTCTATGTTGAGTGCTTTGGCAATTTTCATAAGTGTTGCGCTATTTAGGTTTTCACCATTGATATAATTTTCAAGTGTTTGGCGAGATATTCCAGCTTTCTCCGCAAGCGTAACTTTGCTTAATTTACGCTCTTCTAGAGCCATTTTAATAATATCTACTCTAGTTCTTCTCAAGCTATCAATACTTACCTGCTTTTGATATATGGAAAGCATTGTATAGGCTCCTTTGTTTCGGAACTACAGGGTGTGCTAGGTGAAATACACATCGCTTGGCAGAAACCTTACTGGAAGAGCTATTTTAAGTATTAATCCGGCATTGTAAAGCGCGAGGCGTGAATACTCTGGAATTAAAATGTCCAAAATATTGGACAAGCATATCTATAAACTTGATTTTAGGAGGAGGAAATTATCATGGCACCACTCTCAGCATGTAGCGGTGCCGCTTCGTTTCAATTGCGGTCAAGAAAGTGAGGCGTGTTCAAATGCACACAAAATATTCTTTATTATCCTGTGTTTCTGTTGTAGCTGCATTATCCTTACAAGGAGCTTATGCAAGCGAGATAGGGTTTTCCGTGAAGCAAGATGCAGTTGATTCCGGTGTTCGACTCACAGTTTCTCCCAACGATAAAGTGCGTTCAGGGGATCGGCTGATAATCGTTGACGAGGGCATAAATGAGAACGTGAATCTGTATGCGGTTCCGTTTTCCGATGCCAATCGCGACGGTATTCCGGACAGTGTCGAGATTCAAATTCCGTTTGGGTCTCAACATGCTCTCTCGGCAGATATTGCGCCTGTGGATGCTCAAACGGGCACGGTCTATTGCGGTCTTTCCGCTGAATCATGGCAGGGCAATTTTACGGGAACTGGCACTGAAGATATCAAAGTTTCCGGCGCACAAAAGGTCAACTTCGATGAAGCGTGTCCGAACGGATATTTCGATTCCGGCGTCAGTCTGCGTGTTGATCATGTACACATTGTCGCCGAAGCTCCGAAAAGGGATGTGACCGCAGGCGATGTCGTGTTGTCGTCATTCGTGTGTCGCGAGATTACCAACAATCCGTTCGGGGATTGCTCGAAACGACAGGTTGCACGGGAGAACGCGAAAGCGTCTTTAATACTACAGGATGTAGTATCCAACTGCTCGGTGACGGCGCAAGTCGTATACGCCGAGGAACGTGGTAGGATGATCGTCAGCAAAGAGGACGTGATTCGCTTTGCGGGCTACTGTCCGAGTGGATATACAGGAGTTAATTTTTCTTATCCGGAGATTCATGATTCCAGATTGCTTACCAAGATGAAGGGAATTCCTCTTCCGTCCAGTGTTAAAAAATGGGTCTTGGAAAAAGTTGCCAAAGCATTTGGCAAAAAAGCCGCGAAACAGATTGATAAATGGCTCAGTGATTGCGATACCTCCAAGCTTTCATGGGGTCAAACATTGGCTAACTTCGTTTTGTCCATTCTTGGTTTGAACGCCTGTCCTGCAGGAGGTTAGGAGGGCTCTAGCCCGCGTTGCTTCGATTGTTTAAAAGCAACGCGGGCATTTTATTTCACTTCTATCTTTCTAAATGACAAATAAGTGCATAAATGGTACAAAGGAGACAAGAAACGCGCGCACTATTTATTTTTTCCTTTCATATATGTCATTACTAAAATTGTTTTGGAAAGCACACTTGTTTCTTATTTTGATTTTTTTTCCACTTTCCTTATTGAGCATGTTTGTATTACCAAATCCTTCATGGGTGGAATATGTGGTGCGTATCTTGTTTTTAGTATTCCCGATTTTTGGACTGGTTGGATTTGTTTTTAATAAGCCGATTTATCGCCAGTGGGTCTGGAAGGTTGTTTTTTTCTTTTCAGTTATTTATCTTTCATGGATTCAAATTATTCGTTTCTTAAATTCTTATGGGTGGTGTGAATCGAATACATGCGTTTTGCTATCCCTCTTATTTGGGTTTGTGTTTTATGTGCCGCTGTTGATTGGTCTTTTTCAATACGCTTTCAGTTGTAAGGAGATTTGGGAGAGGAAATAACGTAGATACCTCTTGGCATTTTTGCAAATCTTTTTAGTGTTATGCGCACCACAAATTAGATTTTCTGTAGTCTGTAAGTAATGTTTCCGCTCTCGCCCTGAGTATCCGCAATGGGGCTGATACTCTTTCGGGAGCTGAAACCATGAAAGAAGGTGATGAGGGCTGGCTTGATTTCAAAGCCATCAAAGAAAAGTCAGACGCGCGGGCGGTTCTTTCACACTTTGGACTGTTGGAGCATTTGGAAGAACGGGGCGCAGAGTTGACGGGCTGGTGTCCGTTCGGCGACGAACACGGGAAGAAAGATAGTTTCTCGATGAATGTCGAAAAAAAGACGTTCCAGTGTTTCGCGTGCAAGGCGCGGGGGAGCCTGCTTGATTTCGTCGCTAAATTCCGCAACATCGATTTGCGCGAAGCGGCGCAATGGGTGGCTTCGGTAGGCGGCGGTATGGTGGGCGAGAAAAAGAGCGGCGGGCGTCCCTATGGAAACGGCAAGAAAGAAAGTTCGGCTCGTGAGAACGTGGCAGAAGCGAGCGGGGATATTCCCGCCGTGATGTCGTTTTCGCTCGCCTCTCGGCTCATCATCGCGAATGCCATCAATCCGGCGCATTTGCTTGTTGTGAATATGGATGCGGTCGGGATTGAATGGCAGAAAGTGAAAAAGGAATAGGGGGAATAGGTACGGGGTCTGTTGTTGTTTTTTTGAATAACGGGTGCGGGTACGGGAACGGCTTTTTAGCGGTGTGAAATATTTTTTCGGTTCATGGATTCCATGAGCCGCTTTTCTTTACGAAAAAACCGCGTGTGTTTTTCGGCGGTTTTTTTCGTCGCGCCAAACATGGGGACGGCGGTTTCTGGGTAAGCCGCTTTCGTTGGTCACCATGCCTTGGAGAGAACACATTAGAGGGCGGGGGTGCTCCAGTTTTACCCGCAAACGCTCCTCGCGTTTCGTTCCAATCTTCGCGCACGATGCGTGGGTGTATCGCGGTGGCGGAAGTGGCGCAAACTCTATAATATATTTTTTTTGAAAATATAGACAGTCTACCTTCGCCACGTTCTCACGAGCCGAACTTTCTTTCTTGCCGTTGAAAAAGAGCAAGCAGAATTAAATAAAGTGCATGTGGAGAAACATTTTTTGTTTTTTGCATGTGGCAAACTGATTTATAGAAATTTTTGGATAAATTATAGTTTTGAATTTCCTCATCTGGGTGAGAAGACATGAGGTGTAAATATCGGCAAGCTCTGAAACAGGTATCAAAAGCAACATATTCATTTGAGTACTGGTATAAAAACTTCTTATAATCTTCTGCCTTGTCTCCTTCCAGATATTCTTCTCCATATTGTGGCGGGGTGTTTCTATCATTCACAGAAATTTGAGGTGAGGTGCGTCGTATCCAATAACACAAATGCCCAAATGTTTTAAATTCATCTAGGTCATTACCATGCATTTCCCGGTCACTAACGCGCTTTAAATCATCCCGCCAAAAATCATAAGCATTAATGAGACGACCATCATTAATGATTGCGGTTTTCTTTATCGGTAGAAAAGCTAATCTGAATTGAGCACGAAAAAAATTAATAAACCAATCCAAGTCATCAAGTTTTTCTATAATGTCTGGACGATTGCACGTATAATTTTCATCCTTACTCATTTTTCCTCCAAATTTAGAAAAAAATCCCCTACCCAAAAGGTCAAGGGGAAAGAGGATTGTATGTTTTAACTAATAAAAATATGATACAAAAGTTTTGTATCTAGATTTCATTAGATAGTACAACCCTTACTTATCAAGATAAGTTTTAGCTCGCCACAAGATACCCGCTAGATTCGGAAAATTTTTCTTCCTCTTTACTTTTGAACTCACGGCGCTTAACCACGGGTTTACCGTTTGATGGATAAGAAAAAACCCTATTTTGCGGATTTGCTCTTAACCAATCTGTGATAGCGTCAGGAATAGTGTCGTATTCCGGATATAGGTCGCCTGGATGTTTAAATGGCATGTGTGCTCCTGTGTGTGCGTAGTGGATTGTTCACGTAATTTTTAAGATACTGATTTTATTATGAATGAAGATTCTGTTATAAGCAATAGTGCACAAAATTTCTTTTGGTATCACTATTCGATATAAAAATCAAGATCATCCTTCGGCGCGCGCTTTGATTTTTTCGGATTTTCGCTTTGGGGTTTTGGGGGTGCTTCGGTCGGTGCGGCTTCGGTCGGCGGGGCATGGGTGGGTTCTTGAGTCAAGCTCGGCGCACCGGAAACGCGGGCGCGATTCCCCTCCAAAAGCTTCATGTACGCCGGCGCCGTCATGGCGGCGGCTCGCTCCATCACCCCAAACGGCACCGTGACAGACACGGCTCGCGGCGTGTGGTGCCTCACGAAACACGCGAATTCGGTTCCCTGGGCGCGTTTCCTCATGCCCTGGATAAATTCGGGGCTGGTGTTCATCTCCCGCGCGAAGCTCGCCGCGTCTTTGTAGTTCGCTCCGCCCACCAGCTTGATAGCGGTGCTCGCGTGAAGCGTCGCCCGAAGCTCGGTCGTGAGTTGGTCGAGATTCTGGTGCGCGATGGCTACCCCCACGTTGTACTTTCTCCCTTGGTTGAAAAGCTCGGCGGTCTTCTGGTCGAGGTATTCCTGCGCCTCGTCGATGTAGAGGTGAAACGGCGTGCGGTCTCGGGCGGGGAGAGAAGCGCGGGCGACGGTCGCCTGGGCGATGAGGGCGATGAAAAACCGCCCGAACATGGCGGAACCTTCGGCTTTCAAGAGGTCTTTCGCCGTGTTGATGACGATGATTTTTCCGTCATTCATCGCGCCGAACATATCGATTTTGTTTTGCTCGCTCCCGAACATTTTTTCAAAGACGGGTTGCGAGAGAATGCCAAGGAGGCGCGTGATGATTTGCTTGCGCGTTTCGCTGTAGGTCGGGGTGAAAAACTGGGTTTCAAAGAAGCGGCGCGGGATGGTGTCGAGTCGTTCGATGGTGTCCCGAAACTGTCGCCCGTCTTCGACGAAATCGTAAAAGGTGAAAATGGTGGGGTGAGGGATGGCGAGCATCGCCCGCGCCAAATTGGTGAACACCACGCCTTGCTTTTGGGTGAGTTCCGCGCCGAGTAGTGAGGAGAAAATATAGCGGTAAAGTTCAAGGACGCCGTGAAAAATCTTCTCCCGTTCGGCGGCTTCAAAATCTTTGAAACGTTCCAAATCGTAGTCAAAGAGGTTCAACGCAACGGGGTGGGAAAGGTCGTTGGGGTCAATCAGAATGAGCCGGTCGGCAAGTGTCCCGCCGTCGGGATTAAAAACATTGAGGCGGGTCAATTTGTTGATGAGGTCGCCTTGACTGTCAAGGAGCGCGAAGCCGAAGTTTTCTTTCTCGGCGCGTGCCAAATCTTCCAAGATGAAGAGTTGGAGACACTGCGTTTTGCCGTGTCCGCTTCCCGCGAGAAGGTGCAGGTGCTCGAAGCGGGACGGTCGTGGAATGGCGAAGGGCAGCGTGGCGGAATAGAAATCGAGAAACGGGGTGTCGTGGGCGATTGCCGCGATAAACTCCTGCGGGCTGGGAGAGTGCTTGGCAATCTCTTGAATGGTTTTTGCGCGGTGTCGCTCGCTCGCGGCTTCAAGGTTCTCGGTGAGTTGGTCGCGCAGTTTCCGAAAGAGCGGCGTTGCCCGCACGTCGTCCCAGTAGAGCCGCCCGATAGTGCCGCTCACCGCCTCGGCGGGGTCTTCCAAGTAGGTGAGGAGCGGCACGCGAAACGGGGCGCGGGCGGCGTGCTCCTCGGTCGGCGCGTGGAGAGTCGCGGCGGCTTCGTAGAGGATATCGCGCAGAACGTCCGAAATGAGCCCCTGGTGGCGTTCGGCATTCTTGAGGTACTCCAAGGTATCCCGCAACCGCTCCCGTAGCTCAGCGCCCGCCAGGATGTCTCTCATGGCGGTTTGAATCGTGAGGTCGTTGGGGAGCGCGGCGACGGTGGCGGCATCGATGAGGGCAACGGCGAGGTCGGTCAAGAGTTCGACCAGGGGGGAATCCTCGCCGTAGCCGTGTCGGAGTGCCGCGTCTTTCGCTTCATAGCTGAGGTCGTCGCGGTCGGGGAGCGCGCCCTTCGCCGTCTGCGAGAGGCGGCGCGCTTCCTCCAAGAGTCGAAGGGTCTCGCGGTTCTCGGGTGGGTCTTCGGGTGGGTGCGCGCCGAAAAGCCGGTGGAGCCAACCCATGGCGCGGTTACTCGGCGTCTTCTTTCCGTACCGCCTCGTCAATGTCTATCGCGTCTTCTCCGCCAAAGGTGGCGGCGGCGATGATATAGCGTTTGAGTTGCATGGCGCTTCGGACTGCCTCGTTTTCGACGCTCAAGAGTTGCCCCACGTTGTCGCAGGTAAAGGAAGTGCCTTCGATGAGTTTCCCCACGGTGAGGGACACATCGCGGATGAGCGAAGCCGCGAGTCCCATAAAGCCGCCTTCGTCCTTCTTTTGGCGGAAATATCCCGAAGAATGGGCGTCTTTGTCGAAATACAAGAGCAGTTCGTTTTCGAGCCGGTTCTTGCGGACGAGATTCGCTTCGGCGTCGGTCAGTTGGGCGCGAACGTAGAGCGTGTATTTCGATTTGCCCATCAGTCCCGTTTTTTGGTCGCGGCGGAGAAGGAGTTTCATCGTGTCTCTCCCGGCAATATTTTGTTTGCGGTCAAAGCGCGTGCTTGGGAAGTTCGTCGAGCAGGGTATGCGCCCAGTCGCGCAAAATGGACGCGGTAAGAGTGTGGGTTTTTTCGTTGTACTCGTCCAGATGGGGCGCGAACGTTTCTTTCGATACCCAGAGAGCGCCGTAAGGGTCGCGTTTCAGGTCGTCCAGGGTGGCGAAGTGAAACAGGTTCCCCATGGGAAACACGCGGGACTTGAGCAAAAGGTCGTTTCGGCGGCGGGCGTTCGGGGTGACGAAGAGCACGCGAAAGGGCGCGGTTTCGGGGTGCTGGATGGGGAGCGCGTAGCGGCGGACGAGCGGCGTCGCGATGTCTTCGCCGAACCGGTTCTGTTGGTGATAGGCGACGTAGGCGATGAATTTGTTCGTGAGCTTTTCGGGGGCTTCGGTGGACATGTCCATTTCGAGAAAAAAGCAGGCGTAGCCCTTGCCCTCCGTGTGCGTGATGTGGAACCCGTCGGGGTTAAGAGGCAAGCGCCGCTCGGTTTTCTTGCCGGTTTTCTTGTCGGTCTGGGTGAAAACCACGTCGCGGGAAATGTCGGGGTGGCGGGGACTGGTGCGAAGCCAGAGGGCGACGCGGGCGGGGTCGGTGTCGAGAGCGGAATAGAAATCGGTGATGGCGAGTTCGTGGCGAAGCGTGTTCTCGGCGAGCGGGGCGCCGTCTTTGACGTGGGTCTCGTAATCGCGCAAGGGTTCGTAGAGGTCGGCGCGGGCGGTGCGTTCGAGTTCCGCGAGAACCGCTTTCAGGTGTTCGGGTTTGAGGTGCCACACGGCGGACGGCTTGGAAAAGGCGGTGCGCTCGGCGGGTCGGACGGCGACCCAATCGCGCCCGACGAACCCCAAGGAGTGCAGGCGGCGCAAGATGTTGGAAAAGTTTTCGACGCTCGCCAGCTTTTCGCGCTTCGCGGACAGCGCGCGGTGGAGTTGTTCGGTCGTCATCAGGCGAAAGCGCGCGACCGTTTCGATGATGAGGAGGTTGAGCGGGGTGAGGGTGGGGTTCATGGGGGTGAATTTGCGATGTAAGGCGGGGTGGGGGGTGAGGGGGTACGTGGGTGCCACTTCGGGGGGATTCGTGGCGCTCCGTGCATCCTGCGCGCTTCTGGGGGCATGTGGGGTGGACGCCTGCGGGCGGTTTTTTTGTGGGTGGCGTTTTGGGGTTTCCCCGCTCGCGTCCCCGGTGGCGGGCGGGGGTGGGCGGGGACGCCACGGCGGCGCGGATTTTGGGCGCGGCGGGGGCGTTCAGCCGTAAGTGAGTGTTGGTTGGTGTGGCTTGGGTGGTTCCTTGAGGGTGAGTTCCTGGGTCGGGTTCCGGTTCGTGGGTTCCTGGTTCCTGTGGTTTCCTGGTTTCCTTCGGGTTGCCCGTTGGCGCGGTCTGAGTGCCTTTGTTTGAGTGATTGAGTTGTGGTGTTTGAGAGTTTGTTTGAGTGGTTCGGGCTTGTCGAGGGCGGAGCCGAGACCGGATGCGATAGATGTTGGGGTAAAAATCGCATCCGGTCTCGGCTGGAGGCGGGAGCCGAAAGCCGGAGACAAGCCCAGCCGTTGGGGTTGACAGGTTAGTGGGTTTCGTGGCGAGAAATAACGGGATTGCTAATCTAATACCAATCTAGCGGGTGAGGGTGGGTTGTCAAGGGGGGGTGTGGGGGGTACTCCCCCCAGGGGGGTTTGGTTTTTCAAAAGGACAACAACAGGGGTTCAAGGGGCGAAGCCCCTTTGTTGTTGTTTTATGTTTTGTATTTGTTTTGTTTAGGTGCGAAAAAAATGCTTTAAAATCAATAAATTACTGAGTTTAGTACAGACTTGGGATGGGTTACTTACAGACATAGGATGGGTTTAGTACAGACTTGGGATGGGTTACTTACAGACATAGGATGGGTTTAGTACAGACTTGGGATGGGTTTGTACAGACATAGGATGGGTTTGTACCGACAACCAATGCTGTTGTCTGTTATTTCATGAGGTGGTATGGTGGAAGAGCGTAAATAAATATCACTAAAAATGTGGTTTTAGATGTGGACAAAAAATCACTTGTAGTACAAGGCAATTCGCTTGTTGAGGCGAAATACCGCCTTTCGGTGGAAGAGCAGAAAATAATCAAAATCCTTATTTCTCAAATAAAGCGGGATGATAGGGATTTTCATGATTACGAGTTTCGCATTATGGACTTAGCAGAAATGCTCGGAATGGAACATAAGGATGCCTACGGAGTTTTAGAGAAAATAACAGAAAGGCTTGTATCGCGAGTTCTTAAATTTTACAACCAAGAAACACAAACGCTTTTACAGGCATCGTGGCTATCGTCGGCGGAATATAAAAAAGGATTTGGAACAGTCTCGCTTTGTTTTGATCCAAAATTAAAACCACTTTTATTGCAGTTGCAATCATATTTCACAAAGTACGAGTTAGGACAAGTATTGCAGTTCAAGGGGCAATATACTATTCGATTTTTTGAACTAAGAAAGTCGTTTTTGGGGAAAGGCAAAAAAGAGGCTGTTTTTACTTTGAAAGAACTGTGGGAACTTTTTAAGTTGGAAAAAAATGAATACAAGCAATTTTTTGATTTTAAAAAAAGGGTGCTGGAACCAGCACGGGTAGAGCTACTGGAAAAAACGGGCAAGTCTTTTTCATGGGAAGCAATAAAGCAAGGGCGCGGCGGGAAAGTGGTCGGGGTGCGGTTTGTGTTTGACGGGGAAACCGAAAAAGAAAAAGCAGTCGTGACGGTATTGGAAAGCGCGCCAAAAACCGAAATCCAAGAGGCGGAAGAAGCAAAGGAACCTGTACCCGTGCCCACGGTTGAGGCTGAAATTGTCAAACAACCATTAAGCGATGTGGCGCGATTGTTGGTAGAAAACGGGGTTTCTGAAGGTGTTGCGGTGAAACTCGGGGAACAATACGAATCGTTTTATATCAAAGAGAAAATTTCCCTAGCAAACGCCCACCCCGAATATATCAAGAACAAAGCGGGATTTTTGATACAGGCAATCAAAGAAAACTGGATTGATGATGATATTGTTCGGGAACAACAAAAGGAAGTGCGTTTAAACGCTCAAAAAGCCATCCAGGAGACACAGAAACGGGTCAAGGGTATATGGGACAGGTACAGAATGCAAAAGGGGTCTCTGGGGCTTCGAGAGTATGAAAAACTGACGGAAGAAGAAAGAGAGAGAACAAAGGGAGCTTTTTTGCAATCGGTGAATGATATTGTTCGGAATATTTACCGAAAGAAAGAGGGGTTTGGATATGAGGATGGAATGTTTCGGAGTTTCTTTCTGAATACGTTGGAATTGCCGAGTTTTGAGAATTTTCTCGTGGCGGAAGGGATAACGCTCTCGGGTGAGGAGCGGGAGATTTTGGAGAAAGAAGTGAGAGGGTAATTACGCAATCGTTGACTTCCCTCTTTTTGCAAAAAAATCATTGAGGGCTTCCCGTAAAATCCCCTGCAAGGTCTTCCCTTCCGCCAAAGCTATT
>WBZV01000527.1_pt1 | contig 22081 bp, 18 predicted proteins | sample 5204221 | NCBI WGS metagenome assembly WBZV01 (sample SAMN12344360, study PRJNA552823) | activated sludge metagenome | biome: Activated sludge suspended growth; feature: Nitrification reactor; material: Wastewater; isolation source: activated sludge from nitrification reactor of wastewater...
CGGCAGCGGTGCGCAGGCGCAGCTCGAACTCGGCGTGCGCGACCACGGCCCCGGCGTCACCGACGAGCAGCTGCAGCGCCTGGCCGAGCCCTTCTACCGCGTCGACAGCGCGCGCACGCGCAGCGCCGGCGGCGTCGGCCTCGGGCTGGCGCTGTGCAAGCTGGTGGCGCAGGCGCATGGCGGCGAGCTGCTCATCGAGCGCGCCCAGCCCGGGCTGCGGGTGGCGATGCGCTGGGCGCCGGCGCGCCGCGGCCCGGGCCGAGATTGACCGACCTCAAGACAGCCGGGCCGGCGACGCATAGACTCCGCCGACCATGCCCCGCAGCCCGCAGACCTGGACCCTCGGCACCAAGCTGGCCCTGGTGGCCTCGCCGTTCCTGCTCTTCGGGCTGGTGCTGATCAGCGTGACGCTGTGGGTCTCGTGGCAGCTCGACGGCGGCGCTGCGGCGGTCAACGAGGCCGGGCGCATGCGCATGCAGACCTACCGCATCGCCCTGACCGTGAGCACCGGCGACCGCGCCGCGCTGCCCGCCCTGGTGAAGGAGTTCGAGACCAGCCTGGCCGTGCTGCACCACGGCGACCCGGATCGCCCGCTCTTCCTGCCCTGGGACGAGGAGGTCGCGCAACGTTTTGCGATGGTGGAGTCCGACTGGCAGCGCTACCGCGAGCGCTGGACGAGCACGCCGCTGGCCAGCATCGAGGGCCTGCGCCCGGACAGCGCGGCCTTCAGCGGCCACATCGATGCGCTGGTGGCGGCCATCGAGAAGCACCTGTCGCGCTGGACCGCGCTGACGCACCTGCTGCAGACCGCCATGATGGTGGCCGCCGTGATCGGCGCGGCGGTGCTGATGTTCACCGGCTACCGCCTCGTGCTCGAGCCGGTGGGCGAGCTCAAGGGCGCCATCGAGGGCATCCAGGGCGGCAACTTCGACACGCGCGTCGAGCGCAGTTCGAACGACGAGTTCGGCACGCTGGCCGAAGGCTTCAACGAGATGGCCGACCACCTGCAGCAGATGTACCGCGGCCTGGAGGCCAAGGTCAGCGAGAAGACCGCGCAGCTGGAGGAAAAGCGCGAGCGCCTCGAGGTGCTGTACGACGTCACCGCGCTGGTGGCCGGCGCCACCGCGCTGGAGCCGCTGGCGCAGGGTTTTGCGCAGCGCGTGCGGCAGGCGGTGCACGCCGATGCGGTGGCGCTGCGCTGGTCCGACGAGACGCAGCAGCGCTACCTGATGCTCGCCAGCGAAGGGCTCACCGAGCGCATGTCGGCGGCCGAGCAGTGCGTCGACGCCGGCCAGTGCCATTGCGGCATCCCCGATCGCACGGCGCCCGGCGTGCGCGTGATCCCGCTGCGCGCCGAGACGATGGCGCTCTCGCATTGCCGCGAGGCCGGCTTCGAGACCGTGGTGTCGGTGCCGGTGCGCCTGCACGAGCGCGTGATGGGCGAGATCGACCTGTTCTTCCACGCGCAGTATTCGCTGTCGGAATCCGAGCGCTCGCTGCTCGAGGCGCTGGCCCTGCACCTGGCCGGCGCGATCGAGAACCTGCGCCTGAATGCACTCGCCAAGGAAGACGCGGTCTCGCAGGAGCGCAGCTTCATCGCGCGCGAGCTGCACGATTCGATCGCCCAGTCGCTGGCCTTCCTGAAGATCCAGGTGCAGCTGCTGCGCGACGCGCAGCGCTCGGGCGACGCGGCGCGCATGGAGCAGGCCGTCGGCGAGATCGACGCCGGCGTGCGCGAGAGCTACGGCGACGTGCGCGAGCTGCTGATGCACTTCCGCACGCGCAGCCGCGGCGAGGACATCGAGCCGGCGCTGCAGACCACGCTGCGCAAGTTCGAGCACCAGAGCGGCCTGCACGCCGAGCTGCAGGTGCGCGGCCACGGCCTGCCGCTGCCGGCGGACACGCAGCTGCAGGTGCTGCACATCGTGCAGGAGGCGCTGTCCAACGTGCGCAAGCACGCGCACGCGGCGCGCATCTGGGTCGAGGTGCAGCAGCAGCCGCAGTGGCGCTTCGAGGTGCGCGACGACGGCATCGGTTTCGACGTCGAGGCCGGCCCGCTCGACGAGACGCACGTCGGCCGGCGCATCATGGTCGAGCGCGCCGAACGCATCGGCGCGCAGCTCGAGACCTTCTCGGTGCCCGGGCGCGGCACCTCGGTGGTGCTGACGCTGCCGCCGGCGGCGGGCGCCACGGCGGCCCCCCTCAAGGACGCGGCATGAGTGCAGTGAAGCGGGCCGAGTGCCGGGCCGCTCCCAAGCCGGCCCGCATCCCCTCGGGGGATCGGCCGACGTACCCGTCGGACGAGGGGCTGTCATGACTCCAGTGAGGATTCTGGTGGTCGACGACCACTCGCTGTTCCGCCGCGGCGTGATGGCGTTGCTCGGGCTCGACCCCGACTTCCAGGTGGTGGGCGATGCCGGCGATGCCGGCGAGGCGCAGCGCCGCGCCCGCGAGCTGCAACCCGACCTGATCCTGCTCGACAACCACATGCCCGGCGTCAACGGCGTCGACGCGCTGCCCGCGCTGCGCGAGGCGGCGCCTGCGGCGCGCGTGATCATGCTGACCGTCAGCGAGGACGAGCAGGATCTCGCCGCCGCGCTGCGCAACGGCGCCTGCGGCTACCTGCTCAAGACCGCCGAGGGCGAGGTGCTGGCCGCGGCGATCCGCCGCGCGATGCGCGGCGAGAGCGTGGTGGCCGAGGAGATGACCGGCAAGCTGGTGGCCGCCTTCCGCGGCGCCCAGGCCGGGGTGGGCGGCGGCGCCGAGCCGGCCGCGCCGAGCTCGCCGCTCGACCCGCTCTCGCCGCGCGAGCGCGAGATCCTGCGCGGCATCGCGCGCGGCGAGAGCAACAAGGAGATCGGCCGCACCCTGGGCATCGCCGAGACCACCGTGAAGATCCACGTTCAGCACGTGCTGCGCAAGCTCGACGTGGCCTCGCGCGTGCAGGCCGCGGTGATTGCCACCGAGCACGGGCTGGGTTGAGCCGCGCCGCCGGGTTGCCCGGCCTGTCTTTCTTGATTTGAATCAAACGGCGCGCGTCATCGTTCTTCCGGACGATGGCCGCGATCCCGACACTCCTCCTTTCGCAGTGGCGCGGGCCTCCCGGCGATGGATGCACCGAAAGCCGCCGGCTTTCTACAGTGTGCGCATCACATGAGAAGGAGGGTCTTCGCCATGAGTCGACAAGGACAAGCGCTGTCGGTGCTGATCGTCAGCACCCTGGCGTTCACGGTGTGCTTCATGGTCTGGATGATGTTCGGCGTGATCGGCATCCCGATCAAGAAGCAGCTGGGCCTCAATGCCACCGAATTCGGCCTGCTGACGGCCACGCCGGTGCTCACCGGCTCGCTGATCCGCGTGCCGCTGGGCATCTGGACCGACAAGTACGGCGGCCGCATCGTCATGGCCGTGCTGATGGCCCTCACGGTGCCCGCCATCTGGCTGATGGCCTACGCCACGCAGTACTGGCACTTCCTCACCATCGGGCTGTTCGTCGGCCTGGCCGGCGGCTCGTTCTCGGTGGGCACGCCCTACGTGGCGCGCTGGTTCCCGAAGAACCGCCAGGGCTTCGCGATGGGCGTCTACGGCGCCGGCAACTCGGGCGCCGCGGTGAACAAGTTCATCGCGCCGGCGCTGGTCGTGGCCTTCGGCTGGACCATGGTGCCGCAGGTCTATGCGGCGGTGATGCTGGGCACGGTGATCCTGTTCTGGATGTTCAGCCACAGCGACCCGGCGCACCTGGTGCCCTCCAACACCAAGTTCAGCGACCAGCTCAAGGCGCTGAAGGATCCGCGCGTGCTCAAGTACTGCCAGTACTACTCGATCGTGTTCGGCGGCTACGTCGCGCTGTCGCTGTGGATGGTGCAGTACTACGTCGGCGAGTACGGCCTGGACATCCGCGCCGCCGCGCTGCTGGCGGCCTGCTTCTCGCTGCCCGGCGGCGTGCTGCGCGCCATCGGCGGCTGGCTGTCCGACAAGTACGGCGCGCACGGCGTCACCTGGTGGGTGATGTGGGTGAGCTGGATCTGCCTGTTCCTGCTGTCCTACCCGCAGACCGACTTCACGGTGCAGACCGTCAACGGCACCAGCACCTTCCACATCGGGCTGAATGTCTACGCCTTCACCTTCCTGATGGCGATCCTGGGCGTCGCCTTCGCCTTCGGCAAGGCCAGCGTCTTCAAGTACATCAGCGACGACTATCCCAGCAACATCGGCACCATCAGCGGCATCGTCGGCCTGGCCGGCGGCCTGGGCGGCTTCGTGCTGCCCATCATGTTCGGCGCCCTGATGGACCTGACCGGCGTGCGTTCCAGCGCCTTCATGCTGATGTACGGCGTGGTCTGGGTCTCGCTGATCTGGATGTACTGGACCGAGGTGCGCCGGACCGAAGTCATCGGCCCCCGCTCGCAGGCCTTCGCCCGCTAAGCTTTCCGGAGAATCAACAATGAATGCCACCACCACCGTCGCCGGCGCGCCGCAGCATCCGCCGGGCGGCGCCGACGTCGCCGACTGGCGCCCCGAGGACGACCAGTTCTGGGAGCAGTCGGGCAAGCGCGTCGCCTACCGCAACCTCTGGATCTCCGTGCCGGCCCTGCTGTGCGGCTTCGCCGTCTGGGGCATGTGGGGGATCATCACGGTGCAGATGCTCAACCTGGGCTTTCCGTTTACCCAGGCCGAGCTCTTCACGCTGACCGCCATCGCCGGCATCGCCGGCGCGACCATGCGCATCCCGGCCTCGTTCCTGGTGCGCCTGTCCGGTGGCCGCAACACCATCTTCCTGACCACCGCGATGCTGCTGGCCCCGGCCATCGGCACCGGCATCGTGCTGCAGCACAAGGACTGGCCGCTGTGGGCCTTCCAGCTGATGGCGCTGTGGTGCGGCGTGGGCGGCGGCAACTTCGCCTCGTCGATGTCCAACATCAGCACCTTCTTCCCGAAGCGGCTGCAGGGCACGGCGCTGGGCCTGAACGCCGGCCTGGGCAACTTCGGCGTGACGACCATGCAGATCGTCATTCCGCTGGTGATGACGGTGCCGCTGCTCGGCGCCCTGGGCGGCGCGCCCGAGACGCTGCTCAAGGACAGCGGCTGGATCTTCGGCAAGATCCCGGCCGGCACGCCGACCTGGATCCAGAACGCCGGCTTCGCCTGGGTGATCTCGCTGGTGCCGCTGTCGATCCTGTGCTGGTTCGGCATGAACAACCTGAAGACGGTCTCGCCCGAGACCGGCTCGCCCGTCGTGGCCTTCGCCAAGATCACCTGGCTCTACACGCTGGCCTTCATCCCCTCGATCCTGGGCCTGTACCTGTACCTGCCCAAGCCCACCGGCCTGGGGCTGATCAGCATGTGGGTGGCGATCCCGCTCGACGTGATCGCCGCGCTGCTGATCATGCGCCTGGCGGCCTTCGGCACGATGAAGGAGAACATCGCCAAGCAGTTCGCCATCTTCAAGGACAAGCACACCTGGTCGATGACGGCGCTGTACATCGTCACCTTCGGCTCCTTCATCGGCTTCTCGATGGCGCTGCCGCTGGCGATGAAGGTGATCTTCGGCGTCAGCCACCTGCCCGACGCCGCCGGCGTGCTGCAGCACACCAAGCCGAACCCGAACGCGCCGACCGTGCTGGCCTACGCCTGGATCGGCCCCTTCGTCGGCGCCGCCATCCGCCCGGTGGGCGGCTGGATCTCCGACAAGCTCGGCGGCTCCATCGTCACCCAGGTGATCAGCGCCGTGATGGTCGCGGCCTCGGTCGCGGTGGGCTACGTGATGATGCAGGCCTACCAGTCGGCCACGCCGGAGCAGTATTTCCCCGCCTTCCTGGGCCTGTTCGTCGTGCTGTTCGCCGCCAGCGGCATCGGCAACGGCTCGACCTTCCGCACCATCGGCGTGATCTTCGACCGCGCCCAGGCCGGCCCCGTGCTGGGCTGGACCTCGGCGATCGCCGCCTACGGCGCCTTCATCGCGCCGATCGTGATCGGCGACCAGATCAAGGCCGGCACGCCGCAGTTCGCCATGTACGGCTTCGCCGCCTTCTATGCGGTGTGCCTGGTGCTGAACTGGTGGTTCTACCTGCGCCCCAACGCCTACGTGAAGAATCCTTGAGGACCCGACGATGAGCCACTTCCTCGATCGACTGACCCATTTCTCGCAACCGCGCGAGACCTTCTCCAACGGCCACGGCGTCGCCACCGGCGAAGACCGCACCTGGGAAGACGCCTACCGCGACCGCTGGGCGCACGACAAGATCGCGCGCTCCACCCACGGCGTGAACTGCACGGGCTCCTGCTCGTGGAAGATCTACGTCAAGGGCGGCATCGTCACCTGGGAGACCCAGCAGACCGACTACCCGCGCACCCGCTGGGATCTGCCCAACCACGAGCCGCGCGGCTGTGCGCGCGGCGCCAGCTACAGCTGGTACCTCTACAGCGCCAACCGCGTGAAATACCCGATGGTGCGCGGCCGCCTGCTGAAAGCCTGGCGCGAGGCGCGCCTGGCCAAGGATCCGGTGTCGGCCTGGACCAGCATCGTCGAGGACGACGCCAAGCGGCGCTCCTACCAGAGCGTGCGCGGCCTGGGCGGCTTCGTGCGTTCGAGCTGGGACGAGGTCAACGAGATCGTCGCCGCGGCCAACGTCTACACGATCAAGAAGTACGGCCCGGATCGCGTGATCGGCTTCTCGCCGATTCCGGCCATGTCGATGGTCAGCTACGCCGCCGGCTCGCGCTACCTGTCGCTGATCGGCGGCGTGTGCATGAGCTTCTACGACTGGTACTGCGACCTGCCGCCCTCCAGCCCGCAGATCTGGGGCGAGCAGACCGACGTGCCCGAGTCGGCCGACTGGTACAACTCGACCTACATCATCGCCTGGGGCAGCAACGTGCCGCAGACGCGCACCCCCGACGCGCACTTCTTCACCGAGGTGCGCTACAAGGGCGCGAAGACGGTGGCGGTGACGCCCGACTACGCCGAGATCAGCAAGCTGTGCGACCTGTGGATGCACCCCAAGCAGGGCACCGACGCGGCGCTGGCGATGGCGATGGGCCACGTCATCCTGAAGGAGTTCTACGTCGACAAGCGCTCGGCGTATTTCGACGACTACGCGCGCCGCTACACCGACCTGCCGCTGCTCGTGCTGCTCAAGGAGCGCACCCTGCCCGACGGCCGCAAGGTGGTGGTACCCGACCGCTACGTGCGCGCCAGCGACTTCGCCGGCAAGCTCGGCCAGGCCAACAACCCCGAGTGGAAGACCGTCGCGCTGGATGAGCAGGGCAAGCTGGTGCTGCCCAACGGCGCCATCGGCTTCCGCTGGGGCCCCGAGGGCCGCGCCGATGCCGGCCGCTGGAACCTCGAGGCCAAGGAAGCGCGCAACGACAGCGACGTGAAGCTGCGCCTGTCGGCGCTGGAAGGCGGGGCGGGCGCCGAGACGGCGCAGGTCGGCTTCCCCTACTTCGCCGGCGAATCGAGCGAGCACTTCACGCCCAGCCCGCAGCAGGGCGGCGACGTGCTGGTGCGCGCGGTGCCGGTGCAGCGCGTGCGCCTGGGCAAGGAAGACGAGCCCGCCGAGGCCCTGGTGGCCACCGTGTTCGACCTGCAGCTGGCGCAGTACGGCGTGCCGCGCGGCCTGGCCGGCGAGAACGCCGCCCAGAGCTACGACGAGGACACGCCCTACACGCCGGCCTGGCAGGAGCGCATCACCGGCGTGCCGCGCGCGCAGGCCATCAGCGTGGCGCGCGAGTTCGCCGCCAATGCCGACAAGACGCGCGGCAAGTCGATGGTGATCATCGGCGCGGCGATGAACCACTGGTACCACTGCGACATGAACTACCGCGGCATCATCAACATGCTGATGATGTGCGGCTGCATCGGCCAGAGCGGCGGCGGCTGGGCGCACTACGTGGGCCAGGAGAAGCTGCGCCCGCAGACCGGCTGGACGGCGCTGGCCTTCGCGCTCGACTGGATCCGCCCGCCGCGCCAGCAGAACAGCACCAGCTTCTTCTACGCCCACACCGACCAGTGGCGCTACGAGAAGCTGGGCGTCGACGAGGTGCTCTCGCCGCTGGCCGACAAGAAGGCCTTCGGCGGCAGCATGATCGACTACAACGTGCGCGCCGAGCGCATGGGCTGGCTGCCGTCGGCGCCGCAGCTGCAGACCAACCCGATGCAGGTGGTCAAGGACGCCGCGGCCGCCGGCCAGGATCCGAAGGACTACGCGACCGCCGCGCTCAAGAGCGGCACGCTGCGCATGAGCTGCGAGGATCCCGACGAGCCGCGCAACTGGCCGCGCAACATGTTCGTGTGGCGCTCCAACCTGCTGGGCTCCTCGGGCAAGGGCCACGAGTACTTCCTCAAGCACCTGCTGGGCACCAGCAACGGCGTGCAGGGCAAGGACCTCGGCCGTGACGAGGCCAAGCCCACCGAGGTGGTCTGGCACGACAAGGCGCCCGAGGGCAAGCTCGACCTGCTGGTGACGCTCGACTTCCGCATGAGCACGACCTGCCTGTACTCGGACATCGTGCTGCCCACCGCCACCTGGTACGAGAAGAACGACCTCAACACCAGCGACATGCACCCCTTCATCCACCCGCTGTCGGCGGCGGTGGATCCGGCTTGGCAGAGCCGCAGCGACTGGGAGATCTACAAGGGCTTCGCCAAGAAGTTCAGCGAGGTCTGCGTCGGCCACCTCGGCGTCGAGAAGGAGCTGGTGCTGACGCCGCTGATGCACGACAGCCCGGGCGAACTGGCCCAGCCCTTCGACGTGCAGGAGTGGAAGAAGGGCGAGTGCGACCTGATCCCCGGCAAGACCGCGCCGCAGATGGCGGTGGTCGAGCGCGACTACCCGAACGTCTACAAGCGCTTCACCGCGCTCGGGCCGCTGATGGGCAAGGTCGGCAACGGCGGCAAGGGCATCGCCTGGAACACGCAGGACGAAGTGCGTCAGCTCGCCGAGCTCAACGGCGTGGTGCGCGAGGAGGGCGTGACCAAGGGCATGGCGAAGATCGAGAGCGACATCGACGCCTGCGAGGTCGTGCTGCAGCTCGCGCCGGAGACCAACGGCCACGTCGCGGTGAAGGCCTGGGAGGCGCTGTCCAAGGCCACCGGCCGCGAGCACGCGCACCTGGCGCTGCACCGCGAGGACGAGAAGATCCGCTACCGCGACATCCAGGCGCAGCCGCGCAAGATCATCTCCTCGCCGACCTGGTCGGGCCTGGAGAGCGAGAAGGTCAGCTACAACGCCGGCTACACCAACGTGCACGAGCTGATCCCCTGGCGCACCCTCACCGGGCGCCAGCAGTTCTACCAGGACCACCCCTGGATGATCGCCTTCGGCGAGGGCTTCAGCACCTACCGTCCGCCGGTGGATCTGAAGACCACGGCCGGCATCCACGGCGTGAAGTCCAACGGCAACGCCGAGATCCTGCTGAACTTCATCACGCCGCACCAGAAGTGGGGCATCCACAGCACCTACACCGACAACCTGCTCATGCTCACGCTGAACCGCGGCGGGCCGGTGATCTGGCTGTCGGAGGATGACGCGCGCAAGGCCGGCATCGTCGACAACGACTGGGTGGAGCTGTTCAACCTGAACGGCGCGATCGCGGCGCGCGCGGTGGTGAGCCAGCGCGTCAACCCCGGCATGGTGCTGATGTACCACGCGCAGGAGAAGATCGTGAACACCCCGGGCTCCGAGATCACCGGCGCGCGCGGCGGCATCCACAACTCGGTGACGCGCATCGTGCTCAAACCGACGCACATGATCGGCGGCTACGCGCAGCTGAGCTACGGCTTCAACTACTACGGAACCATCGGCACCAACCGCGACGAGTTCGTCGTGGTGCGCAAGATGAACAAGGTCGACTGGCTCGACGAGCCGGCCACCGCCACGCAAGGAGCACACGCATGAAGGTTCGCGCGCAAATCGGCATGGTGCTGAACCTGGACAAGTGCATCGGTTGCCACACCTGTTCGGTCACCTGCAAGAACGTCTGGACCAGCCGCAAGGGCATGGAATACGCCTGGTTCAACAACGTCGAGACCAAGCCCGGCATCGGCTACCCGAAGGAGTGGGAGAACCAGGACAAGTGGAACGGCGGCTGGATCCGCAACGCCGACGGCTCCATCCAGCCGCGCCAGGGGGCGAAGTGGAAGCTGCTGATGCGCATCTTCGCCAACCCCAACCTGCCGCAGATCGACGACTACTACGAGCCCTTCACCTTCGACTACGACCACCTTCACTCGGCGCCCGAGATGAAGGCGGCGCCGACCGCGCGCCCGCGCAGCCTGATCACCGGGCAGCGCATGGAGAAGATCGAGTGGGGCCCGAACTGGGAGGAGATCCTCGGCGGCGAGTTCGCGAAGCGCTCGAAGGACAAGAACTTCGACGAGGTGCAGAAGGACATCTACGGCCAGTTCGAGAACACCTTCATGATGTACCTGCCGCGGCTGTGCGAGCACTGCCTGAACCCGGCGTGCGTCGCGAGCTGCCCCTCGGGCTCGATCTACAAGCGCGAGGAAGACGGCATCGTGCTGATCGACCAGGACAAGTGCCGCGGCTGGCGCATGTGCGTGTCGGGCTGCCCGTACAAGAAGATCTACTACAACTGGAACACCGGCAAGGCCGAGAAGTGCATCTTCTGCTACCCGCGCATCGAAGCGGGCCAGCCGACGGTGTGCTCCGAAACCTGCGTGGGCCGCATCCGCTACCTCGGCGTGCTGCTCTATGACGCCGACCGCATCGAGCAGGCTGCCAGCGTCGAGCACGACCGCGACCTCTACAAGGCGCAGCTCGACATCTTCCTCGACCCGAGCGATCCGGCGGTGATCGAGCAGGCGCGCGCCGACGGCATTCCCGAGGCGTGGCTGGAGGCGGCGCGCCGCAGCCCGGTCTACAAGATGGCGGTCGACTGGAAGGTCGCGCTGCCGCTGCACCCGGAGTACCGCACGCTGCCGATGGTCTGGTACGTGCCGCCGCTGTCGCCCATCACCGCCGCCGCCAACGCCGGCCAGGTGGGCATCAACGGCGAGATCCCCGACGTCAACCAGCTGCGCATCCCGGTCAAGTACCTCGCCAACCTGCTCACCGCGGGCGACACCGTGCCGGTGGTGCGTGCGCTCGAGCGCATGCTGGCGATGCGCGCCCACCAGCGCAGCAAGCATGTCGACGGCGTGCCCAACACCGCCGCGCTGCAGCAGGTCGACCTGAGCGAGGCCGAGGTCGAGGACATGTACCAGCTGATGGCCATCGCCAACTACGAGGACCGCTTCGTCATCCCGAGCACGCACCGCGAGTACGCCGAGAACGCCTTCGACGTGCGCGGCGGCTGCGGCTTCTCGTTCGGCAACGGCTGTTCGGAAGGCAGCAGCGACACCAGCCTGTTCGGCGGTGGCGGGCGGCGCACCATCCCGATCAAGGCGGAAGTCTGACCATGGATTTCCTCACCCCACCCGAGATGCGCCTCACGCTGCGCGTGCTGGCCAAGCTGCTGGGCTACCCGAGCGCCGAGCTGCGCGCCCACCTCCCCGATCTGCGCGAGGCGCTCGCCGCCGAGCGCGCCCTGGGCAGCGCACGCCGCGCCGAGCTCGAGGCGCTGATCGAGAGCCTGGCGCGCACGCCGGCGCTGGACGTCGAGGCCGCCTACGTCGAGCTCTTCGACCGCGGCCGCTCGACCTCGCTGCACCTGTTCGAGCACGTCCACGGCGACTCGCGCGACCGCGGGCCGGCGATGGTCGACCTCGCGCAGACCTACGAGAAGGCCGGCCTCTGCCTGGCGCCGCACGAACTGCCCGACTACCTGCCGGTGGTGCTGGAGTACGCCTCCACGCAGCCGCCGCGCGAGGCACGCGCCTTCCTGGCCGAGATGGTGCATATCCTGCAAGCCATCTTCAGCGCGCTGCAGCAGCGCGGCAGCGCCTACGCCAGCGTGCTGGGCGCGCTGGTCGAGCTGGCCGGCGAGAAGGCCCATGCCGTCAAGGTCGTGGCCGACGAGCCGATCGACGACAGCTGGGCCGAGCCCGCCGCCTTCGACGGCTGTTCCGCGAAGGGCCAGTCGCGCCCCGGTGAACTGCAACCGGTGCACGTGGTCCGCAAGTCCCCCGCTTCTGAAGGAGTCCGCGCATGAAAGCATGGCTCGACACGCTGATCTTCGGCGTCTACCCCTACATCTGCCTGGCCGTCTTCCTGCTCGGCAGCCTGCTGCGTTTCGACCGCGACCAGTACACGTGGAAGAGCGATTCCTCGCAGCTGCTGCGCAGCGGGCAGTTGCGCTGGGGCAGCAACCTGTTCCACGTCGGCATCCTGTTCCTGTTCTTCGGCCACACGGTGGGCATGCTGACGCCGCACTTCGTCTACGAGCCCTTCATCTCGGCGGGCGCCAAGCAGCTGGTGGCGATGATCTCCGGCGGCGCCTTCGGCGTGCTGGGCCTGCTCGGGCTGACGCTGCTGCTGCATCGCCGGCTCTTCGACGTGCGCATCCGCAGCACCAGCAAGACCAGCGACATCGCGCTGCTGGTCGTGCTGTGGCTGCAGTTCGCGCTGGGCATCGCCACCGTGCCGCTGTCGGCGCAGCACCTGGACGGCAGCATGATGATGGTGCTGGCCGAGTGGGCGCAGCGCATCGTCACCTTCCGCGGCGGCGCGGCCGAGCTGATGGCCGAGGTCGGGCCGGTATTCCGCGCCCACATGTTCCTCGGCATGACGATCTTCCTGATCTTCCCCTTCACGCGCCTCGTGCACGTGTGGAGCGGCTTCGGCACGCTGGCCTACGTGATGCGCCCCTACCAGGTGGTGCGCGCGCGGCGCCTGAACGTGCCGGCCGGCCACAACATGCCGCAGGGCGACGCGAGCGCCTGAGGAGACACGGCATGGACACGACCGCAGTCGACAACAGCGCCGATTTCGACGCCGCCACCGAGCTGCTGCGCCAGGCAGCCATCCGCGAAGGCCTGCTCGACGCGGCCGACCCGGCCGCCGCCGAGGGCGTGATCAGCGCGGCGGCCTCGCAGGCCATCGAGGCGCTGCTCGAGCGCGAGATCCGCGTGCCCGAGCCCTCGGAGGAAGCCTGCCGCCGCCACCATGCCGCGCATGCCGCGCAGTACACGCGCGGCGAGCGCGCCGCGCTGCGCCACGTGCTGTTCGCGGTCACGCCGGGGGTGGACGTGGTCGCGCTGCGCAAGCGCGCCGAGGCCTGCCTGCTCGACGTGCGCTGCCACGACGGCACGGGCGCCGACCGCTTCGCGGCTGCGGCGCGCGAGCTCTCCAACTGCCCGAGCGGCGCCGCCGGCGGTGATCTCGGCTGGCTCGCGGCGTCCGACTGCGCGCCCGAGTTCGCGCGCGAGGTGTTCGGCCACGCCGAGGTCGGCGTGCTGCCGCGCCTGGTGCACAGCCGCTTCGGGCTGCACGTGGTCGAGGTGCTGCAGCGCGAGAGCGGCGAGGCACTGCCCTTCGAGGCGGTGCGCGGCGCGATCGAGGCCACGCTGCGCCAGCAGTCCTACGCCACGGCGCTGCGCCAGTATGTGCAGCTGCTGGGCGGCGCGGAGTCACCGCTGGTGCAGTAGGCGCGCGCCCCATGGCCGACGAACTGCTGCAACGCCTGCAACGCTTCCGCGAACAGACCTTTCCGGGCATCCGCACGCGCTTCCAGGATCTGGTGCGCGAAGGCCAGCACCCGACCATCCTGTTCATCGGCTGCAGCGATTCGCGCCTGGTGCCCTACATGCTCACCGGCACCGGGCCGGGCGAGCTCTTCATCGTGCGCAACGTCGGCGCCTTCGTGCCGCCGCACGACGGCTCGGCCGGCTACCACGGCACCGCCGCGGCGATCGAGTTCGCGGTGCTCAACCTGAACGTCGCGCACATCGTCGTCTGCGGGCACAGCCACTGCGGCGGCATCCGCGCGCTCTACGACGGCGCGCCGGCGCAGGCCACCAACCTGGCCGCGTGGCTGGAGCTGGGCCGCGAGGCGGTGCTGCCGGTGCAGGTGTCGCCGGAGGCGCTGCGCCGCACCGAGCAGCGCGCCGTGGTGCTGCAGCTCGAGCGGCTGATGGACTACCCGATGGTGCGCGAGCGCGTCGAGGCGAACCGCCTCTCTTTGCACGGCTGGCACTACGTGATCGAGGAGGGCGAGGTGCACGTGTTCGACGTGCGGCGCGGCGGCTTCATTCCGGCCTCGCAGTCCGAACACAGCGGCACCGGCCCGCACCTGCCGGCCGAGGACGCCATGGGCGCCCTCTTCAACGAGATCGACGACGCCTTCGCGCCGCGCTGAGCATGGATCGGTCCCGTTCGGGCTGAGCTTGTCGAAGCCCGCCCGAGGTGCTGCGCGGGGCCCTTCGACAAGCTCAGGGCGAACGGAGTTAGGCCGCCGGCGGCCGCGCGTGGGCGAGCACGAAATCGGCCAATGCGGCCGCGTCGTGCAGATCCAGCCAGGGCAGGGTCGGGGGCACCTGCGCGGGCCGCGGCGCATCGGACGCGATGGCGGCGATGCCCGGCCAGTGCGGCCACAGCATCTCGCGGCCCTGCGAGGGCCGCCACACCTCGAGCTTGGGAAAGTCGCCCTGCTTGAAGCCTTCGATCAGCACCAGGTCGCAGTGCTGCAGGCGGCCGAGCAGGTAGGGCAGGGGCGGCTCCTCGGCGCCGCGCAGCTCGTGCATCAGCGCCCAGCGCCCCTCGCCGAGCAGCAGCACCTCCTGGCAGCCGGCTTCGCGCAGGCGGTAGGAATCCTTGCCCGGGCGGTCGACCTCGATGACCTTGTGGCTGTGCTTGACCAGGGAGACCACCCGCCCGCGCGCGGTCAACAGCGGGATGAGCCGCTCGAGCAGGGTGGTCTTGCCCATGCCGGAATGGCCGGCGATACCGAAGACGTTCATGGCCCGATTCTCGCCGGGCCGGCAGGGCGGTTCGCGCGCGGATTACTTCTTGGCCCTCTCCATCGCGTCGCTCTTGGACATCTCGCCCGACTTGACGGCGTCCTTGACTTCCTTCTTCACCTCGGCGCGCGTCTTGCCGCCCGACTTGGGCGCCGGCGCGGCGCTCGCCTCGCATTCGCGGCTGGTGCCCTTGCCCTCGGCCTTCACATCGGCGCGGTTCTTCTCCGACGCCGCCTTGGGCATCTCGGCCTGCTCGGCGCATTCTCCGGCCTTGCCCGCGGGCTTCTTCTTGTCGGCAGCCAGGGCAGCCCCCTGCGCGGCGAATGCGGCAACGACGGCGGCAACGAGGATCGTGGTCTTGAGTTGCATGGTGCTTTCTCCTTGTCGAATGGACGCCTGCATTCTGTTGACACCCTGGCCGGTACCCGTTGAGCACACGCAATCGTTGCGCCGCGGCCCTAGAGTCGGGCCATGGAAACCTGGAGCGTGTTTCTCTCCTCGCTGCTCGTCGGCCTGTCGATCGCCGCGCCGGTCGGGCCGATCGGCCTGCTCACCATCCAGCGCAGCCTCGAGCACGGGCCGCGCGCGGGGCTGGCCACCGGCCTGGGCGCGGCGGCGGCCGATGCGGTGTACGGGGCCATCGGCGCCTACGGCGTGAGCTGGCTCGTGAATGCGCTGGTGGCGGCGCGCATGCCGCTGGCGCTGGCCGGCGGCGCGGTGCTGCTCTTCATGGCCTGGCAACTGCTGCGCGCGCCGCTGGCCGAGCGCGCCGCGGCCACGGCGCCGGCGCGCGACGGCTGGCACTACTTCGCCGGCACCTTCGCGCTGACGCTGTCCAACCCGGCGACGATCTTTTCCTTCATTGCCATCTTCGGCGCCATGGCCGGGCGCGGCGCGAGCAGCTCGCCGGCGCTGATGGTGGCCGGCGTGCTGCTCGGCTCGGCGCTGTGGTGGCTCGCCCTCAGCAGCGCCGTGGGCCGGCTGCGCGAACGCTTCGATGCGCGCTGGCGGCGCCGCGTCAATCTCGCCAGCGCCGCCGTGCTGGCCGGCTTCGCGCTCTGGCAGTGGTTCTCGCTGCTGGCCGATTGATCCGCGCTTGACCGCCGTCAACCGCCGCGAGGGCCGTGCCCACCACAGTCGCGCCCTGGAGGACCGACTGCCCATGCTGCTCAAGACCGACGCCGACGCCATCGACCCGCGCATGCGGCCGTTCTTCGAACGCAGCGGCCTGTCGGCGTTGCGCCTGCGCGGCCGTGCGCTGCTGCCCATCGTGCAAGGCGGCATGGGCGTGGGCGTATCGGCGCACAAGCTGGCCGGCAGCGTGGCCGCGCTGGGCGGCGTCGGCACGATCTCGTCGGTGGACCTGCGCCGCCACCATCCCGACCTGATGGAGCGCACCCAGGGCCTGGCCACGCGCCAGGGCATGGACGCCGACACCAAGGCGCAGATCGACGCCGCCAACCTCGAGGCCATCGAGCGCGAGATCGTCGCGGCGCGCAAGCTCTCGCAAGGCCGCGGCCTGCTGGCCATCAACGTGATGCGCGCGGTGGCCGAGTACGCCGCCTCGGTGAAGCGCTCGCTCGAAGCCGGCATCGACGCGGTGGTGGTGGGCGCGGGCCTGCCGCTGGACCTGCCCGACCTCGCCGCCGAGCACCCCGATGCGCTGCTCGTGCCCATCCTCTCGGATGCGCGCGGCGTGCAGCTGATCGTCAAGAAGTGGGAGCGCAAGAAGCGCCTGCCCGACGCCATCGTCATCGAGCATCCGCGCCTGGCCGGCGGCCACCTCGGCGCGGCCAAGATCGCCGACCTGAACGACCCGCGCTTCGATTTCGAGAACGTGCTGCCGCAGTCGCGCGAGTTTCTCAAGAGCGCCGGCATCGAGCGCGAGATTCCGCTCATCGCCGCCGGCGGCATCCGCAGGTTCGAGGACATCGCCCGGCTGCAGTCGCTCGGCGCCGCCGCGGTGCAGCTCGGCACGCCCTTTGCCGTCACCGAGGAGGGCGACGCCAGCGACGCCTTCAAGCAGGTGCTGGCCGGCGCGAAGGAAGAGGAGATGGTCGAGTTCACCAGCGTCGCCGGCCTGCCGGCGCGCGCGGTGGCCACGCCCTGGCTGCGCGCCTACCTCAAGATCGAGGACAAGCTGCAGGCCGTCACGCACGCCAAGACGCGCTGCACCAAGGCCTTCGACTGCCTGGCTCAATGCGGCCTGCGCGACGGCCTCAAGGGCTGGGGCCAGTTCTGCATCGACAACCAGCTCGCCGCCGCGCTGCGCGGCGACCTCAAGAAGGGCCTGTTCTTCCGCGGCGCCGGCGCGCTGCCCTTCGGCGACCAGATCAAGAGCGTGCGCGAGCTGATGGAGCGGTTGCTGCTGCGCGCCGAGGTGGCGCAGCCCGCCTGAAGGAGAAACCGTGGGCGGCTGGATGGCGATGCAGCTCGAGGCTGCCGGCCGGCCGCTGCAGCAGGTGTGGCGCGAGCGGCGGCCGCAGCCCGGCCGCGGTGAAGTCGCCATCCGCGTGCTCGCCTGCGGCGTGTGCCGCACCGACCTGCATCTTGCCGACGGCGACCTGCCGCTGCCCGGCCACCCGGTGGTGCCGGGGCACGAGATCGTCGGCCGCATCGAGGCGCTGGGCGAAGGCGTCGCGGGCCTGGGCGTCGGCGATCGTGTCGGCGTGCCCTGGCTGGGCTGGACCTGCGGCGAGTGCGAGCCCTGCCGCGCCGGCCGCGAGAACCTCTGCGAGCACGCGCGCTTCACCGGCTGGCAGATCGCCGGCGGCTACGCCGGCCACGCCGTGGCCGACGCGCGCTACGTATTCCGCCTGCCCGAGCGCTACGGGGACGAGCAAGCCGCGCCGCTGCTGTGCGCCGGGCTGATCGGCTGGCGCGCCTACACGATGGCGGGCGATGCGAAGCGGCTGGGCCTGTACGGCTTCGGCGCGGCGGCGCACCTGATCGCGCAGGTGGCGGTGGCGCAGGGCCGCGAGCTGCATGCCTTCACGCGGCCCGGCGATGCCGCGGCGCAGGCGCTGGCGCGCGAGCTCGGCGCCGCCTGGGCGGGCGGCTCCGACGAAGCGCCGCGCGCGCCGCTCGATGCCGCGCTCATCTTCGCGCCGGTGGGCGCGCTGGTGCCGGCCGCGCTGCGCGCCGTGCGCCCGGGCGGCACGGTGGTGTGCGCGGGCATCCACATGAGCGACATCCCATCGTTCCCCTACGCCTGGCTGTGGGGCGAGCGGCGCATCGTCTCGGTGGCCAACCTGACGCGCGCCGACGGCGATGCCTTCATGGCCGTGGCCGCGCAGCTGCCGCTGCGCGTGCACGCCACGCGCTACGCGCTGGCCGACGCGAACCGCGCGCTCGCCGATCTGCGCGAAGGCCGCGTCTCGGGCGCGGCGGTGCTGGTGCCCTGAGCGGAGAGTTCATGGCGGGCGAACGCTGGCAGTTGCGGCGCCTGGTCGAGACGCCGCACCGCCTCGGCTTCTCCGCCGCGGCGCTCGTGCTGATGCTGGCCTCGTGCTGGTGGCTGGCCTGGATGCTGGCGCGTGCGCTCGGGATCGCCTGGCCTTGGGGCGTGGCGCCCGGCCTCGTGCATGGTCTGCTGTTCGGCTTCGGCTTCATGCCGCTCTTCTTCGCCGGCTTCCTCTTCACGGCCGGGCCGAAATGGCTGCGCGTGCAGCCGCCGGACGTGCGCGTGCTGCGATTGCCGGTGGCCGTGCAGCTGCTGGGCTGGCTGCTGTTTCTGCTCGGCGCGCATCTGCAGCCGCTGCTGGCCGTGTTCGGCCTCACGCTGGCGGCGCTCGCGTGGCTTGCGCTGGTGCATCGCTTCACGGCGCTGCTGCGGCGCTCGCAGGCGCCGGAGCGCACGCACCTGCGCGCCATCGCGGCGGCGGCGTGGCTGGGCGCTGGCGTGCAGCTCGCCGCGGCCGCGGCACTCTTCGCCGGCCGCGACGACCTCGTGCGCGCCGCCCTGCAGCTCGGCCTGTGGGGCTTCGTCGCGCCGGTGTTCATGGCCGCGCTGCACCGCATGCTGCCGGTGTTCGACGACGAGGTGGCGCCACGCCTCGCGGCGCGCCACCCGCACTGGTTGCTCGCCACGCTGGTGCTGCTGTGCCTGCTGCAATGGCCCTTCGCGCTCGCCGAGCTGTGGTGGTGGCCGCAGCCGCCGGCCTGGCGCGCGCTGCAGATCGTGCTCGACGGCGCGGCGGCGCTGCTGCTGTTCGGCCTCGCGGCGCGCTGGCTGCGCCTGCAGGGCGGCGCGCGCCTGCCGCTGATCGTCATGCTGCAGGCCGGCGTGCTGTGGCTGGGCGTGGCCTTCGCGCTGGCCGCGCTCTCGCAGGCGCTGCAGTGGACGAGCGCCGGCCGGCAGACGCTCGGCCTGGCGTCGCAGCATGCCTTCACGATGGGCTTTCTTGCCACCGTGATGCTGGCGATGGTCACGCGCGTGGCCAGCGGCCAGGCCGGCCGCTCCATCGCCGCCGACGCGCCCGCCTGGGCGATGTTCCTGGTGCTGCAGCTCGCGGTGCTGCTGCGCGTGGCGGCCGCGCTGGCCGACGAGGCCCGCCCGCTGCTGGTGGCCGCTGCGCTTGCCTTCGTGCTGGCGCTGCTGCCCTGGGGCCTGCGGCTGCTCGGCTGGTTCGGCCGCGCCGCGCGCGCCCACTGAGCCACGTCGATCGGCTTCAAGTTCGGCGCGGCCGCGTCGATACCGCCGATGGAGCTCCGGCCGCCCGCGTGGCATGGCCGGGCGTCTGCAGACAACAAACGAGAAGAAAGTCACCCATGACCATCGCAGCCATTGCCGACGGCACCCGCGCCGTCGCACCCCAGACTTCATCCGACGCCGGCTTCTTCGCCCACCACGGCATCTGGGCGCCGGGCGTGCGCCTGTTCCGCGCGCTGCGCTTCAACGCCAAGGCGGCGATCATCTCGCTGGCCTTCGTGGCGCCGCTGCTCGGCCTGGTCGGCTGGCAGCTCGCCACGCAGGCCGAGCAGGCCATGCAGTCGCGCCGCGATGCGACACGCCAGCACGTCGAGATCGCGCACGGCCTCGTGGTCTGGGCGCATGCGCAGGAGGCCGCCGGCAAGCTGGACCGCGAACAGGCCCAGCGTCTGGCCCGCGACGCCATCGCGGGCTTGCGCTACGAGGGCAGCGAATACTTCTGGATCAACGACATGCAGCCGCGCGTCGTGATGCACCCGATCAAGCCGGAGCTGAACGGCCAGGACGTGTCCGGCACCAAGGATCCGAACGGCCTGCCCCTGTTCAAGGCCTTCGTCGCCAAGGTGCGCGAGAGCGGCAAGGGCTTCGTCGCCTACCAGTGGCCCAAGCCGGGCAGCGAGCGGCCGGTCGACAAGATCTCCTACGTGCAGGGCTTCGAGCCCTGGGGCTGGGTGATCGGCTCGGGCATCTACGTGGGCGACGTGCGCGAAGCCGTGCAGCGCCAGATCGCCGTCGACGCGGCCATCGTGCTCGCCTCGCTGCTGCTGGCGAGCTACCTCTTCCTCAGCTTCTACCGCGTGATGGACGGCGGCCTGAAGGAGACGCGCCGCCACCTGCGCGCGATGACCTCGGGCGACCTGACGACCTCGCCCTCGCCCTGGGGCCGCGACGAGGCCGCGCAGCTGATGATGGAGCTGCGCGCGATGCAGGATTCGCTGCGCACCATGGTGCTGCGCGTGCGCCGCTCCAGCGGCGAGATCGTGCATTCGAGCAGCGAGATCGCCAGCGGCTCGATGGACCTCTCGGCGCGCACCGAGCAGGCCGCGGCCAACCTGGAGGAATCGGCGGCGTCGATGGAAGAGATCTCCTCGACCGTCAGGCACAGCGCCGACCACAGCGCCGAGGCCTCGCGCGTGGCCGAGCACAACGCGGCCCTCGCCGGCGAAGGCGGCCGCGTGATGGGCGAGGTGGTGCAGACCATGGGCAGCATCCGCGAATCGTCGAACCGCATCGCCGAGATCATCGGCACCATCGACGGCATCGCCTTCCAGACCAACATCCTCGCGCTCAACGCCGCGGTGGAGGCGGCACGCGCCGGCGAGCAGGGGCGCGGCTTCGCGGTGGTGGCCGGCGAGGTGCGTACGCTGGCGCAGCGCTCGGCGGCGGCGGCGCGCGAGATCAAGGAGCTCATCGGCCGCAGCGTCGGCCAGGTCGAGGCCGGCGCCGGCATCGTGCAGCGCGCGGGCACGGCCATGGAGGAGATCGTCGGCGCCTCGCAGCGCGTCAACCAGCTGCTCGGCGAGATCGCCAACGGCGCGCGCGAGCAGAGCCTGGGCGTCGCGCAGATCGGCGCCGCGGTGCAGGAGCTCGACCGCATGACGCAGCAGAACGCCGCGCTGGTCGAGCAGACCGCCGCCGCCTCGTCGGCGATGAAGGACCAGGCGCAGGCGCTTGCCCACGAAGTCGACCGCTTCCGCCTGCCCGCCGCGGCGCAGTAATCGGCCTGCCACGAGCAGGGCTTTGGCTTGAGTCAAGCCGGGCCGGTTCGGATCGGGCACCATGCGGGCTGTTATTTCATCCAGGTCAAGTGCAGGGCCGGGCCGTGAGGCTACCGTGCGCCCTCGCACCAGGAGACAGCCCCCATGCAAGAAACCCGCAAGAGCGCCGACGCGCCGCACACGCAGCACAACCTGCCCGCCCAGCCGATCAGCGAGGAAGTGCTGGTCGAGAAATACGCCAAGGGCGGCGAACGTTCGATCACGGCGGTGCACGCGCGCGTGGCGCGAGCGCTCGCGCAGGCCGAGCCGGCCGAGCAGCGCAAGCAGTGGGAAGAGCGCTTCGCCGCCGCACTCGATGCCGGCTTCGTGCCGGCCGGGCGCATCCAGTCGGCCGCCGGCACCGATCTGTCGGCCACGCTGATCAACTGCTTCGTGCAGCCGGTGGGCGATTCGATCGCGCAGGACGACGAAGGCCACCCCGGCATCTACACGGCGCTCACCGAAGCCGCCGAGACCATGCGCCGCGGTGGCGGCGTGGGCTACGACTTCTCGCGCATCCGCCCGCGCGGTGCGTGGGTCGGCAGCACGCAGAGCAGCGCATCGGGCCCGGTGAGCTACATGCGCGTATTCGACCGCAGCTGCGAGACGGTGGAGAGCGCCGGCGCGCGCCGCGGCGCGCAGATGGGCGTGCTGCGCTGCGACCACCCCGACGTGGAGGAGTTCATCCACGCCAAGGACGAGGGCGACCTCAAGAACTTCAACATCTCGGTGGGCGTGACCGACGCCTTCATG
>WBZV01000383.1_pt2 | contig 22076 bp, 16 predicted proteins | sample 5204221 | NCBI WGS metagenome assembly WBZV01 (sample SAMN12344360, study PRJNA552823) | activated sludge metagenome | biome: Activated sludge suspended growth; feature: Nitrification reactor; material: Wastewater; isolation source: activated sludge from nitrification reactor of wastewater...
ATGGGCAGGAATCTTTAAAAGTTGACGAGTTGAGAATTCCCCTTTCAGCATCATTTAAAGTTCCCTATATCGAATTAGGCCAACACCTACCATCCATTGAAACTGAGTTCCTCAAAGCCCTCGAAACACCTCTATCGGTTGATCTGTTTGCGCAAGTTTTTTGGCAATTATCAAGAATGGAGGAATATTTTTCAATTGAAAAGGACAAGCATCAACGGTATCCAGCGGTTGCATCCATGTTGTATCGTCATGGGCAATTGAAGTTTCCTGTAGTCGATCATTGGATTGACCATTTCATTGAGCTTTTAAAGGAAAAAACTTCATTACAATATGAAATAAAACCAGAAAGCTTAGCTTGGTCGGTTGGAGTAGACGTAGATCAGTTTTATAAGCATGCCTACAAACCCTTTTTCAAGCAATCTATAGGCAGTCTTCTTGAAATCTGTAAAGGTCGATGGACGGAAGTCCGGCAGCGTTTGGCAATTTATTTTGGTTTTAAAAAGGACCCCTTTGATTGTTTTGAGAAACTGCTACAGATGGGCATACCCCGAAAGCAACTCATTTTCTTTTTATTGTCAGGAGGGTCGACTTCCTTTGATAAAAATCATCCCCTGAAAACACCGGTGGTCAGTAAACTTCTGACAAAACTGGATAAGGATTCAACATTGGCCATCCATCCTTCCTATGCAGGAGGAATGAATGAATCCGTTTTACTAGAAGAGTGTCTGGTGTGGGGTTCGGTTATTGGAAGAAAACCAGAACTCAGCAGGCAACATTACATACGCATCAGTCTACCGGGTACTTACCGTTTGCTGGAAAAAGCAGGAATTCACCATGATTACAGCATGGGATACCCTGAAATTCCTGGATTCCGTGCCGGAACTACCAAAACTTTTCGTTGGTATGATTTGGAAGAAGATCGGGAAACTGCTTTGTTGGTTCATCCATTTGTGGCTATGGACCGCACATACCTGAGTTATTTGAACAAAGGCCCAAAAGAAAGCCTGGAAAATTTATTTCAGCTGATGAGCATCTGCCATCGATACCGTGGAGTGTTCCATGTGGTATGGCACAACAGTAGTTTCGATTTTGAAGGCGAATGGAAAGGTTGGGAAGGTGTATTTGAAAGAATGTTAGATCAGCTTAAAGAGCATAAAACTGTTTTACCCCAAAATGCTTTAAGCACAAGTCAAGACGGGCAATCTGCAACATAAGCTCAAGGAATTCAATCCTTCAACAATTAGCAATATCCCAAATCTTCATCAGATTCCAGGAATTCAAGCCTGGATTGCAATTCTAACGAATCTTTCGGGTCGTCGTGCAATTCGATGATGTTGGATTTTTTTGTTTCCAAACCGTCTTTTGGCAAGACCTTTTTCTCCTTTCTTTTAAAAATATTCTTCATAGCCAGTAAAATGATATGTTCAATGGATTCCTAAATCAAATATAGCAATAAAAACTCCATACGTTAGTTGTGTTTTATCAATTATTTATAAATAATGTTTAATTACAATATTTAAAATTGATATCACAGCAAACTATTGCAAGAAACCCTTATGCCTAAGTAGGCCAACCTTAAAGTTCAGTAATCTAAATTGTTTGAAGAGAGGTCAAAAAGACGATGAAACAATTCACTATTCACCATTCTTTTCAAAGCAAAAATATTACAAAACCATTTGATTTCCAAAGTATAAGGGAAACTTTAACATTTACCCCTTTTACAATGAACAGCTTTCAATTTATTCAGCGGAACCTAAGCGGGAACCTTTTAATGGGTAAATGATGTTACCATGACATTTGAAGCTTTTTTAACGGCTGATCTTCCGTACGATGCATATAGAATTTTATATATATAATATTAATTTAATCTATAAATAATTATAAAAGTGATATTTAATTAATTTTTACACAGTTAATTAAAAAAATCACATCGTAAAAAAATATATATCTAATTTTGCCCAAATTTTCTAAAAATGACTAAGACCCGGTATTCTGATGAAGAATTGATGGAATTTAAAAAAGTCATCGATGAGAAACTGGAACTTGCTAAAAGCGAGTTAACCGGTATCGAACAGCAAATGATGGAATTGCGAGACAACATGGCTGACGAACAAGGTGGAGATTGGTTTGATGACAGTTCGATCCACACAGAAATTGAATTTCTGACCAAGATGGCTGAACGGCAAAAACAGTTTATTCAAAACCTTGAAATGGCTTTGGTACGCATTAAAAACAAATCTTACGGAATTTGCACAGTAACGGGTGAGTTGATAGAAAAACAACGTTTGTTACTGGTGCCACATGCTACGAAAAGTGTCAAGGCCAAAGAAAATGAGAAACCCAGCTCTGCTTCCATGGATTCCAGACCTGAGACCCCTATGTTTTCAGAAGATGAAGACAATCCACCATTGGATTAGCGACTTCATCATCAGATTTTACCAACCCAATACCCAAGCAAATACCAAAGGCGCGACAATCGTGGCGTCGCTTTCTATGACAAATTTTGGAGTTTGAATATCTAGTTTTCCCCAGGTTATTTTTTCATTGGGTACCGCACCAGAGTATGAGCCATATGAGGTAGTAGAATCGGAAATCTGGCAGAAATATGACCAGAAAGGTACATCATGCCATTCCAAATCCTGGTACATCATGGGGACTACACAAATTGGAAAATCACCAGCAATTCCTCCTCCTATTTGAAAAAATCCTACTCCTTTTCCTCCGGAATTTTTGCGATACCAGTCGCTTAGCCACACCATGTATTCAATTCCACTTTTCATTGTGGAAGCTTTCAATTCGCCTTTTATGACATAAGAGGCAAAGATGTTGCCCATGGTAGAATCTTCCCATCCCGGAACGATGATCGGTATATTTTTTTCAGCAGCTGCGAGCATCCATGAATGTTTTGGATCTATTTCATAATATTGTTCCAATACACCACTCAAAAGCATTTGATACATGTATTCGTGAGGAAAATACCGTTCCTCTTTCTCCTCTGCATTTTTCCACAGTTCATGGATGTGTTTTTGCAATCTGCGGAATGCTTCTTCTTCAGGAATGCAAGTATCTGTGACTCTGTTCAATCCCTTTTCCAGCAGATCCCATTCATCAGAGGGTGTAAGATCTCTGTAATGAGGAATCCTTTGATAGGAATGGTGTGCCACGAGGTTCATCAAATCTTCTTCCAGGTTTGCGCCCGTACACGATATGATATCCACTTTTCCCTGTCGTATCATCTCAGCAAGTGAAACGCCTAATTCTGCTGTGCTCATGGCTCCTGCCAAGGTTACCATCATTTTACCACCTTCCAATAAGTGTGACTCATACCCTTTTGCAGCATCGACTAATGCAGCTGCATTGAAGTGCCTGTAATGGTGTTGGATAAATTGAGAAACAGGACCTTTATTCATATGGATTAGTTTATTCTTTGACGGATTTATTTAAAACCTTTACAATAGACTTCACGATTGACTTTTGATTTTACGCGTAAAATAATAGGCCAACATTTTATAATACAATTTAGCAGCCAGGAACTGTGGTGCATCAAATCCCTGGATTGGGGCCAACTCAACAATATCAAATCCAACCACCTGCTTTCGCATAAAGATCATGCGCAGGAACTGAAGGACTTGATACCAGTGCATACCACCTGGTTCAGGTGTTCCGGTACTTGGCATCAAAGAACTATCGAAAACATCCAGATCAAGCGTTATGTAAACCGGATCGGTCATTTTTCGGATGGCTTCCTCCATCCAATAATCATTGTCCATGATTTGGTGGGCAAAATAAACTTTATCTTTTTTCAAATATTTTTTCTCAGAAACATCCATACTACGTATCCCCACCTGAATGAGGTTGGTATCGCGTTGGGCTTCAGCCACCGCACATGCATGGTTGTAGGGTGAGCCGTGATAGGTTTGCCGAAGATCCGTGTGTGCATCCAATTGCACCACCGTAAGATTTTTATACTTTTTTGCAAATGCCCTTAGAATCCCAATACTCACACTGTGCTCCCCCCCAAAATAGGTCAATAACTTGCCATAAGACAAGTGCTTGGTCACTTTACGGTAAATCTTATCCACCATTTCTTCTGGAGTCAGGTCTTTAAGTTTCAACGGCTTTTCCACGAAGACTCCGTTTTTATAGGGTTCGGTGTCGGTTTCGATATCATACAGTTCCATGTTTTCCAACGCATCCATAAACGCATCATAACCTTTATCCGCGCCTTTACCCCAGGTACTGGTGCCATCATAAGGCAAGGAGGTTAACATGACCTTGGCTTTTTCAAATTTCCCGTATTTGTCGGGAATTCCTGCAAAAGATTTAGTTTGTTTCATATGGTGTTCTTTATAAGTAAACTCAATTGTAGCCTAATATTCTGAGCATATCACGGGAGTTTTGCTCATCATTATAAATCCAATCGACAAGGTTTCCATTTTCATCGCGGTCCACCAAAACATGTTTGGGTGAAGGCAGTAAACAATGCTTGATGCCACCATAACCTGACAGCGCATCCTGATAAGCTCCTGTATGAAAGAAACCTAGAAATAAGGGCTCTTTATCGGTTCGATTATACTTTGGCATAAAGAGTTGTTGATTTTGTGCTTCGGTATTGTAAAAATCCGAATTATCGCAACTCAGTCCGCCAATGTTGACCCTGCAATAATCATTAAACCATTTATTGATAGGCAACAGGATAAATCGTTCAGCAATTCCCCAGCTGTCCGGTAAGGTGTTCATCAGGGAATTATCCACCATATACCACACCTCGGAGTCATTTTGCTGTTTTTGTTCCAAGACTGAAAATACAGTAGCTCCACTTTCCCCAACCGTATACTTTCCAAACTCTGTAAAAATATCCGGATGCTTTACACCTGCTTCATCACATGCTTCCTTGATCATTTTAACAATTTGGTGAATCATGTACTTGTAGTCAAATTCAACCCCCAGCGAGTTTCGAATGGGAAGACCTCCACCAATATTAATGGCTTTGATCGAAGGAAACTGTTTCTTTAATTCTATATAAGTGGTGATGCCTTTTTTGAGTTCACCCCAATAATAAACGGTATCCTTGATCCCCGTGTCCACAAAAAAATGCAACATGTGCAATTCAAACTTTTTATTCTTTTTAAGTTTGGTTTTAGCAAACTCCAATACTTGAGAAGCTCTTATGCCCAGACGGCTGGTATAAAATTCAAATTGAGGTTCCTCTTCTGTAGCTACACGGATGCCTACCTTACATTTTTTCTGAAGTAATGGTTCCAACTGGTCTGCCTCGTAAATGTTATCAAATACGGGTATGATATTTTTGAAACCGGAATTTACCAAGTTGGCAATGTTTTGTAAATAGTGTAAAGGCTTGAATCCATTGTTTACAATGATGTGATCCCTGGTAATTAAACCGTTTTTATATAAGTTTAATACCAAATCGATATCAAAAGCAGAGGAGGTTTCAAGTTGAACATCGTGCTGCAGTACCTCCTTCAACACATAGGAAAAATGACAACATTTGGTACAATAACAATAGTAGTATTTGCCTTCATAATCCAAAGACCGAATAGACTTATTGAAAAGATTCTTAGCCTTTTTAATCTGGTCTGCTATTTTCGGTAGGTAGGTCAATTTAAAAGGCGTACCATATTTTTCGATCAACACCATCAATGGAATACCATTGAAAATGAGATTATCCTTTTCCAAATCAAAGCCTTCCTGAGGGAAGTAGTAGGTTTGATCAATCAAGTCAAAATACTTATTTTCCATAGTATTTACCCGGTTGCAAAATGAGGGACAAATATATTGGAAAACAATAACTTCGATACAGATTTCAGCATTCGGTGTGCACGGACTTGCCTCCTTTAACGCCTTCGAAAAACATCCACAAATTCAATGGGTCTTGTTATGGGAGCAAACAGTTTTTAGAGGTTATAATCCAATGACCTTTGATCGCTGAATGGCAAACTGTAAAATTTGCTTAAGTTTACCACAGCAATTTTTATATTATATAAATATTTAATATGTTCAAATCCATACGCCGCCGTAAAACCATTGAATCCTACCAAAATGCTACGCAACATGAGTCCCTCCACAAGGTACTGTCTGCAAAGGATTTGACTGCCCTCGGTATAGCTGCCATCATAGGTGCGGGTAGTTTTTCTAGCCTTGGGGAAGCTTGTTTTAAAGCGGGGCCTGGTGTAGTGATCCTCTTTGTCATTACAGGTATTGCCTGTGGATTTACGGCTCTATGTTATGCAGAATTCGCCAGTCGTATTCCTGTTGCCGGTTCAGCTTATACTTATGCGTATGCATCATTTGGTGAATTGGCTGCCTGGATTATCGGGTGGGCATTGCTCATGGAGTATTCCATTGGGAACATTTATGTGGCATTTTCGTGGAGTGATTATTTTACTTCTTTACTAGAAAGGTTTCACATTCATTTTCCCCATTGGTTGACCTGCTCTTATATGGAAGCGCATAAGGCCGTCCTTAACCAAAGTCTGAACCAGGATCTTATCCTTGCCTGGAATTCTGCTCCCCAGTTTGGAGGTTTGCGGATCATTTTCGATTTACCCGCCGTAATGATCAACATCTTCATAACGATTTTGATATATATAGGAATCCGGGAATCCAGGAATATGAGCAATATCATGGTGGTGTTAAAGCTTTCCATCATTCTTTTGGTTATCCTGGTTGGATTTTTCTTGATTCAGCCTGAAAACTGGTTACCCATAAATGAATTAGGAACAAAATCTTTCATGCCTAATGGTTTCACCGGGGTCATGGCTGCAGTCAGTGGAGTTTTTTTTGCTTACATCGGATTTGATGCCATAAGTGTATTTGCAGAGGAAAGTAAAGATCCTCAAAATGATTTACCCAAAGGGATGATTTACAGTCTGATCATCTGTACCGCCATTTACATCATTTTGGCATTGATCTTAACTGGGACTTTGAATTACAAACAATTTGATGGTATTGGGGATCCTTTGGCATATATTTTTGAAATGAAAGGGATTTATTGGATGCAAGTGATCGTTGCATTTGTTGCTGTGATCGCCATGACCAGTGTTTTGCTTGTGTTTCAACTCGGTCAACCCAGAATCTGGATGAGCATGAGCCGTGACGGATTATTACCTCCAGCCTTTCAACGCATTCATCCAAAGTATAAAACTCCTTCCTTTTCCTCCATTGTGACAGGCTTGTTGGTTGGAATTCCCATCTTCTTTACAGACAAAACTTTTGTCCTGGATTTCACCAGTATTGCAACCTTGTTTGCATTTGTATTGGTGTGCGCCGGAATATTGTTTATTCCTAGACGGGGTGAGTCCGGAACTCATTTTAAATTGAAATACATCAATAGTCAATTTATTTTTCCCACCATCACTGTAACCAGTATTTTCTTGATTTTGGTATTCATTCCAAATTACTTTTCCGAACTGATTCAGCCAGTCGAATCCTTCACCACATACCAAGTGTCGAGCCTCTTATTTTGGTTATTGATGATTATCCTGTCAGTTCTCGCTTACTTCCGAAAACTATCCCTGATTCCATTATTAGGCGTTAGTTGTTGTTCGTATTTACTCACCGGAATGACTGCCTCTAACTGGGCATGGTTTATCTCATGGTTATTCCTCGGATTGCTGATTTATTTTCTATATGGTAATAAACATAGCAAACTCCATACGGAGAGATTACAATAATGGTAAAACTCACATCAACAGTGCATATTATTTAGAGAAATTATGTGGGCCTCAATGCATAGCTGTGACCAGAACTTATATTAAGGAACTTCCAAACAAAGAACTCTAATTTTTAGCTCATTCGAAATTTGAACCATCCATTTCTTTAAACTTCGTCAGGAATTGCTGAGATCATCATGGTCTGAAAAAAATATTACGTCCGATCCGTTCAATCGATCCATTATACCTTATGGATCTGGCCTAATCCAAAAAATAAAAAAACCGGTGAATACATTTAAACACCGGTCTTTTAAAGTAGTAGGTAAAATTCTATTGTGCTATTACAAGAATCTCATTTTTGGGTTACCATCAATTCAACGCGATTGTTGATCAACCTTCCTTCCATTGTATTATTATCTCCTACTGGAAATTTTTCACCATACCCAAATGCTTCAATTCGGTCAGTGGTCAATCCTTTTTGAATCAATGATTCTTTGATATGCGTTACCCGATTTTCAGAAAGTTTTTCATTTTCCTTGTCGCTGCCGACATTATCCGTGTAAGCCATGATTTTAATTTTCAGATTAGGAAACGCAGTCATAACATCGAAAAGGTCCATCAGCTCATGGTCGAATTTTGGGTTCAGTTCTGCAGTTCTACCAACAAATTGAAGGTCAATAAATTTAAATTCAACCCCAAGGTCATTCTCACCTCGCTTCAGATAATCCAATAATTGATGCCCCAGTGTTCCTTTTTCAAAATTTTTACCCTCCAGCGTTTTTAAGGTTGCTTTTACATGTTCTGGATGATGGCCTGCGATATGCACGTAATCTGTATCCACTAAAAATACCTGGCTGGAGGTATCTCCTGTGGATGATCCCGCAGCAATTTCAAGGGTAGCCTTAGTCTTATCTTGTCCACCGGTTGTGCACCGGCTAAATAACAAAAGAAGGGTTAACGCTACTACGAACTGGATAATGCCCAATCGGAGTACCCATTGCCTAGCAGATGTTTCTGTCGAATAACTGTGTAATTCCATACCGAAAGAAAACGCAAAGGACAGAATATTGTTCCAAATAAATCATCATATTAACAATAATTTAAAATATTTATTACGAAAAAGGCATTTACACAGAAAATTATTTTTAAATTTTGGAAAATAGCCTCCTGGCTTTGTCCGAAAATGCCAAAGAGTGTATTTCATAGATTACCATTAAAACGATTCAGACAATCAACCTGTAGCTTACTTGAATAAAAATCTAGCCCATCTGAAAGAATTTGGGTATACCATTCATTGGGTAGCCCTGGCAAGCCCTTAACTTTGAACTTGCTGATGGAAAGTGTCATAAATGCATATTTAGCCGTTGAGCTTTTTCTAAAAACCTGGTCATCAACCGATGACGGCGCTTTATATGTGCTTCAAGAACACCTGGAAGAAGAGCTGATTATCTTAGCTCAGGATGAGTATCATCTCTTTAGTTCGTCACGCAGTCGGCTCAATTACTTGTTTTCAAAAGGTAAAGTAGGACGTGACGAATTCCACAAACTGGTGACGTTTCATGAATTCTGCCGAAAGGAATCGGAAATTCCCCATTGGGTTTTTGACCTGGGCATCGGGCTTTGGGTGAATTGTATTCACATTGAAACTGGAATACCTATTCCCGAACAGTGGAAAGTTTATTTGGACATACCCGTAGAACAAGCTACTCAGCAAGAACAATCCTTTCATCACCAAACCTGCATGCGGATTAGTATTTTGGATTTATCTACGGAGGATGGTTGTTTAAATTTTATTCTATCGGAAGATCCTGGTAATGTTTATGCTTTTGATTGGGACCTCCTGGGAAACAAACTCCAAAAGCATATAAAGCAATGCATCCATTACCTGAAGTTGCCGTTTGATGCCATGGCTTGGAATCTCAGGTCTGGATCGCGTGGTTATGAGGCCGATGCATTGATTCTAATGCCCGACTATTTACTGGATGTAACTACCGTTGCCGCATGCTGCCAAGGTATGCATTCATACCCTATTAAGATGATTGTTCAGCAGTTTATTGATCGGCCTATGGGTCTACCGGCACTAATAGGCAATTCTGTAAATTACTTAATGGATGAACTCATCATCGATCAAAAAGCAGATTATCGGGAAATCCTCAAACAGGTTTTTTGTCAAAATCCTTTGACTTTTTGTAAAATGGACAACGCTCAACTTCATCAGTTTTCAGAAACCGTTAAATTGCATTACCATAATTTACTTCCGATTATTCAGGGAAGATTCAACCAGGAAGTTGAAGCGTTATCCAATTGTATTCTGGAACCCAGCTTCTACTCTGTTGATTTTGGAATTCAGGGGAGGTTGGACGTATTCTATCGAGAAGCAAAACTCAAAAAGATTTTTGAATTAAAAAGTGGAAAGCCATATCATCCTAACCAACATGGCATTAACGAAGATCACTATGCACAGACAATTTTGTACTATTTGATGATCCAGTCCGTTTATGGTCAAATTCAGGACTGTTCAGCTTTCGTATTGTATTCCAGCCAAGAGGAGCAAGGATTAAGATTGGCTCCACCCGATCCACATAAAATTCTGCAACTGCTTGAAATCAGAAATGCTTTATTGGTCCTTCAGTTACATTTGGCATTTCATCCAAAATCTGAAAGTTTTTTATTGGATGTCATTAAACCCGAACATTTTCAAGGAACCGAGCAATTCACCCGAAGGGATGGCAATTCACTGATTCAAATCTACCAAACTCTGTCAAGTATAGAAAAAGATTATTTTAAAGAGTTTTGCGGATTTATTGCAAGAGAACAAATCATCACCAAGACCGGTCGTTTTCAAACACAATACACGGAAGGGATGGCATCATTATGGTTATTATCGGATGAAGAAAAACGACGACAATTTGGTTTGATCACGGATCTAAAAATACAGCAGATTACTACCCCATTAAATGATTTCCCCATTTTGGAACTACGCGAAGAAGGCCAGGAAATTCAATTGGCAAATTTTCGGGTTGGGGATACATTGGTATTGTATCCCAAACCCAATCCTTTGAAGGAACAAATTTTTAAAGGCACGCTCATCGAGCTAAAGGATGGAGCCTATCTGATAAGAATGCGAAACCGTCAGTTTCCACGAAATCTCATTGACCTGGATTTGAAATGGAATCTGGAACACGATTACCTTGATCGTTCCTTCAGTTACCAGTTTCAAAGCCTGATGGAATGGGCATCTGCTCCCGAACCTTTGAGGAAGCTTCTCCTGGGAAGAGTAAGACCTGAAATTGGATCAAAATCCACCGGGGAGTTTCATCCGGAAATTCCGAATAGGATGATTCCGGTTTTACAAAAGATCAGAGCCGCCAAGAATTACTTTTTATTGTGGGGACCCCCAGGTGCCGGTAAGACCAGCATGGTTATCCGATTCCTGACGGAAGCTTTGGTTGTAAGGGACCACGAACAAATAATGCTTTTAGCATACACAAACCGGGCTGTGGACGAAATATGCGAAATGTTGGATTGGGTAGAGGAAACCACCGGGCTGGAATACCTGCGTATCGGTTCAAGATATGGAGTCCATGAAAAATTCAAGTCCAGGTTGCTGGATGAGAAAGCCCGATTGGTGAAAGACCGGAATGAAATGAACCAATTGTTGAACAGGACTCGGATATTCACAGGTACCATAGCCAGTATTTTAGGCAAGAAAGAACTTTTTTCCCTTAAAACATTTGATACACTGATTGTTGATGAAGCCAGTCAAATTCTTGAGCCCCAATTGATTGGGCTCCTCACCCGTTTTAAGCGATTTATCCTGATTGGTGATCACATGCAACTACCGGCGGTCACGGCACAAACAGATGAAGAATCCAGAATTGAATCTCACGGGTTAAAACAATATGGATTTAATAAACTGTCCACTTCATTTTTTGAAAGAATGTTTAGGCAATGTCAAGATAATGCTTGGGAAAATTCATTTGAAATGCTTGAATTTCAAGGAAGAATGCATTATGAAATAATGCAATATCCATCCTGGTCCTTTTATCATGGTCGATTAGAGATACTACCAGAATCCACAAACCCCATGCAGACTGCAAAGTTGTCCGATCGGTTTCCAAAACTGGAGGGTACCCTATGGCCGGGATTGGCTACCCATCGCACGATTTTTCTATCCTGTATTCCAACACTATCAAAAGTTAGTCTCAAAACCAACCCAATTGAGGCGCAAAGCATCTGCAAATTAGTGGAAAGCCTCATTAAACTGCATCAATTAAACCAGGTGGAATGGAACGAAAACCGTTTAGGAATCATCTGCCCTTTCAGAGCGCAAATTGCCTTGATTAAACAGTATATGAATAAAATTCCCTGGATAAAATCCTTTCCCATCACAGTGGATACAGCCGAACGGTATCAAGGTGGTTCCAGGGATATCATTATTCTTTCGACCGTAATTTCTGATCCGAAACAATTGGCGCAAATTAGTTCGGTCAATGATCAGGGAGCCGACCGGAAACTCAATGTAGCCATCACACGGGCCAAAGAACAAATCATTGTCATTGGAAATCCCCTCGCCTTATCGGCATCAACGCTTTATCAACAATTGATGGAACAATACACTTGTATGGAAATAAAGGACTTGCAACCTATTGAGGGAATGATTGTTAATCAGCAAACTTAACGTTTTATAGGATATAGACTTAATCCTCAAGTCATACAAAAAATATTTTTGATTGGATTTAATGATGAAAAAAAGTAAATCGCAATGGCAATCAACGTATGGGTTGGTCATGGGTGGGTATCTAAGTCAACCATTACACAAACTATTTTACACTCTCATATGTTTTAGCGAAATAGTGAAGTATTTAGAAGTGTCCGCAATTTGAAAGGCAGCATTCTTCTCTTAATTTGCGTCTTTAAACCGTCTAAGGTATTATGTAAAAATGATATGAAAGCAATTCTAAATTTTTGGATGATTTTAATCACCCTGCCAGGATATTCTAACAGTTATTTTTTATCGGTAAACGGAAATGACCTCAACAAAGGCAACCATTGGTTTGTGCCTTTTAAAACATTTGACAAAGCACAGATGGTATTAAAGCCTGGGGATACACTGCATATCATGAAAGGAGATTATTACACTTCTAAACCATTTCAATTAGACCTCCAGCATCAAGGTAAAGAAGGCCAATGGATCGTTTATAAGAATTACCTGAATCACAAACCACAAATTCATTCCGGTACCAAAGGGGCCATTTCAATTCAATCTTCTCAATACATAAGTTTGGAAGGCTTGCATTTTGTCATACAAGATGAAATACCGGGAGATGGTGCTGATTTGAAATCGGCAGTTATCGTTGGAGGAAGTTTTGCCTCACCTTCAACCAATATTAAAATTTACAATTGCTTTTTCAAAAATTTTAACCATTCGGCAATTGAATTGAGTTATTTTGATTTTGTAACCCTGGGTTACAATAAATTTTATAAAAATGCATGGAGTCCCCAAGCTTCGGCTGTAATAGCAGCAAGTCATGCCGTTGAAACCAATGATCTCAATGTTTACCATTTCATCATTCAGGCCAATGTATTTGAACAAAACGGTTCGAGTACCCCAAATCAGACCGCTCTTTGCAATCCTTTAATTCATTTGAATTATAAAGATGCCCATCTCATTCAGACCAGCAAACACGGCATCTTTTATAACAATATTCTTTATATGAATCAGGGTCCTGCAATGGTATTTGAATCAGTTTCGGGTGTCCATATTGTACACAACACTTTCTATAAGAATAATTTAAAGGAATTTTGTCAGCAGGCAAATCTTGAATTATCAAATTCAGTGCAATGCAAGGTGTACAACAATATTTTTTATACATGCGCTTCCAAAGCGGCTACGCGGATTTTCAAAAGTCCAAGCACATTATTCAGCAATAATTTGTATTATAATCACTCCTATCGGGAGCCTGGGATCCATGAATTGGTTGGCAACCCAGAATTTGAATTGATCAATGAAATCACCAACGAATTTAATTTCAAACTTCAATCTAACAGCCCCGCCATTAACCAGGGATTAGATGAAAATCTGGTCGACATAGATTTTGAAGGGAATCCGCGAAAATTCGATCTGCATACGGATATTGGTGCATTGGAATTCAGGCAACGACTGATGCCTTCATTAAAAGACATTAAAGCAGGACCACAAACAAAGAAAATCAAGTCAAATTGGTCCAGTCTTTATTTACAGGATCAGAAAACTTACACCCTTTGGAATCAGGCTGATAGTTCATTTTTGATAAAAATGTACAATCCCTTGGGAAAAATGATTTTAGACGATCGAACCATGCTGGATGCGGCTTCGTCCTTTGAATTTCAATTTAATAAATTGCCGGATGGTATATACACAGTCGTGGCATTTAACGGAACTTCCAGGTACTTGGAAAGGGTTAAGGTTTTCGGTAAGCGTCGCCAACCATAAATTGGAACCACCCAATAGGATTTTTGGTTATTTTTGCAACCATTCATAGAATACTTCATGCATTTTCTTTTTCCTGGAATTTTATGGGCCTTGGGACTACTTTGTATCCCTATCATTATCCACCTTTTCTATTTCAGGAGATACAAAAAAGTTTATTTTACAAACGTCCATCTTCTTCAGGAGCTGGTTGAAGAAACATCCACACGAAATAAACTTAGAGATTTATTAATCCTTGTTTGCAGGTTACTTGCCTTGCTAGCGTTGATATTGGCTTTTGCACAACCTTCATTTAAGGAAAATCATACAGGCCAATCTTTAAAAAGTCTTAGCATTTTTATTGACAACAGTTGGTCAATGGAAGCCGAATCCAATGAAGGTAAACTGATACAACAAGCCATCCAATTGGGAAAAGAATTGGTGGATGCGCATGGGGAGAATGACCGTTTTCAAATACTTTCAAATAATTTTGAGGGTAAACACCAGCGTGTGGTTACCAAAGCAGATGCGAAAATTTTCCTTGAGGAAATCAAAAGCAGTCCGAATGTTCAGAACTTAACTAAAATCATTGCCCGACAAATTCAGTGTTTTAAGAATGCCGGAATTCAATCGGCCGATTTGTATATCATTTCTGATTTTCAACAAAATATTTGTGCGTTTGATACTTCCGTATTAGAAGAAGGATTTAAGTTAATTTTAGTGCCTGTACAAAGTGTTTATGAAAACAACATCAGTATTGACTCTGCGTATTTTCTAGCTCCAGTTTTTCTTCCAGGTATACAAAATAAAATTGTTTTTCAAGTGTCCAACAGGGGGCAAAACAAAGTTGAGGAACTTCGGACCAGTTTGAATTTAAATGGTCAAGATTACCCTGGTCCGACTTTGACATTAGAAGCTTCAGAACAAAAGAGCGATACTTTTTCAGTCAATATTTTAAAACCCGGTTGGCAAAAAATCACGATTGGCATCAAAGATTATCCTGTTCAATTTGATGACCATTATTACATGACTTGTGTGTCAGATACCAATTACAAGATATTGACCATTTATCAGGATCCATTTCCACTAAGTTTACAAAATGCCATTCAATCCATTCCATATTTTGAATTTCAGGCTGTTCATGAACAGCGCATTCAATTCAATTCATTTGGCGACCAAAAGTTAATTATTTTATGTGGCCTCAAGCAAGTGAGTTCGGGATTGGCCCAAGAACTGAGCAAAGCTATGAAAGAAGGAGTGCAATTATTCATTTTTCCCTCTGAACAAATAGCTGAAAATGCTTATCAAACGTTACATGACATTCTCAACTTGCCAAACATCAGTCAATACACGCAAAACGTCCAAAGGGTTTCAAAAATCAATACGGAATCAAATGTTTACCGTGATGTATTTACGCGGGTTACCTCACAAATAAAACTTCCTGAATCTAAAGGAAACTACAAGTTTATAGGAGGCCTGCCAGCAGATAAGATTTTGTTGTATCGGGATGGAGCGTCTTATCTCAATCGCTATAAAGTTCAGAATGCCTATGCATATTATTGCGCCAGTCCATTTGATCCAAACATAAATGATTTAAGTAAAAATGCTGAAATTTTCATTCCCTTACTTTTCAAAGTGGCTCTTAACGAAGATCTCCGGCAAATTTATTCTTACGATCTGGGGCAAGAACCAATGGTAACCTGGCCTTTTGAAACAAATGGCAACCAGCAGGATCTAACTTTCGTGTTAGCCGGTCCGGAGGAACTTATCCCTTCCAGTAGAATTCAGGGGAATAAGATCGTTTTAGAATTTTATGACCAGGTCAAAAAGTCAGGAATTTATGAATTGAGAAATAAGAGTAGTTTTTTAGGTTGTATTGCGTTTAACGATTCAAGAGTGGAATCCAACTTAAGTGTTTACACCCCTGATGAACTAGAAGTAAGTTTTGGAAATATTGCTACTGTTCTCCGGCCTGGTAATCAGGGTAGCTTTTACAACCAGATCAAATCCGTCCAGGCGGGTTACAATCTTTGGTGGTGGATGATTTTGGCTGCCGCTCTGTTTGTTTGTTTGGAGAGTTTCGTACTCCGATTTTGGAAGTCTGCATAGTTATGAAATACTTATTCAAAAAAGTTAAAATCATCGATCCCGGTGGAAAACATCACCACAAAATTTGTGATGTATTGGTGGACAATGGCACCATTGGCAGCATACGTCAAGAAATTAAAACTGATTCTTCAATGGTGGTTTTAAGTCGTCCCGGATCATACTTATCCTGTGGCTGGACTGATTTGGGCGCTACGGTAGGTGAACCTGGATTTGAACATCGTGAAACCTTATCTTCCTTGGCAAATGCAGCTTCCCATGGGGGATATACTAAAGTTTTCATTTTTCCTAACACCAACCCATGCATTCATTCAAAATCAGAAATTCATTTCATTAAAAATCAAAGTAGCCAACTTCCCGTACAAATTTTTCCTATAGGCGCTGTCAGTAAATCCTGTCAGGGAACTGAAATGGCTGAATTGTTACAAATGCATGATGCGGGTGCCTTGGCATTCTCAGATGGACGGAAACCGATACAGGATAGTGGATTATTCATGCGTGCATTAGAGTATCTTAAATTATTGCCAAATACCATACTGATCCATCAAAGTTTTGACAAAGCCATCGGAGGTCAAGGGCAAATTGATGAAGGTAAAATGAGTACGTTGCTTGGTCTTAAGGGGATTCCCGTTTTAGCAGAAACCATTCATTTACATCGCGATATCGCCTTATTGAACTATACACACTCGCGATTGATGGTTCATAAAGTAAGTTGTTCCGATGCCGTCCAAACCCTTAGACAGGCTAAAAAACAAAACGAACAATTGTTTTCTTCTGTATCCATTCTCAATTTAATATTCAATTCCGATGCGCTCAATACATTTGATGTACATCTAAAAGTCGATCCTCCCCTCCGTACTGAGAAAGACCGCAAAGCACTGATAAAAGGCTTGTCAGATCATACCATTGACTGTATTGTTAGCGACCATACACCATGGGATCCTGAAACAAAAGATTTAGAATTTCAATCCGCTGCATTTGGATCTCTTGGTTTACAGACGGCTTTTAGCGCATTCTGCACTTATCTATTGCCCGAACTGAGTATAGACTTATGGGTGGAAAAAACAGTCAAAGCTTACGCATCCATTTTCAGGGTACCTGTTTCGGAAATCGAATCTGGCAAACCTGCAGATTTGACCTGGTTTGAAACAAAATCTGAATCCGTTTGGCTTGAATCAAAAATTTGTTCGATTTCAAAAAATAGTCCATTTTTAAATCAAAAGATGAAGGGCTCAGTATTGGGTACTCTTTGCAACGGAAAATTATTCAGTCATGTGAACGAATTGCATTAATTTTGAATATATTATTTTGTTAAAAGAAACATTGTTTGATTATTAATTGAATAGATTCTATGCTGGATACTTATAAAACATCGATTAAAAATGGACTCATTTGGGGTGGCATCAGCGTGGCAACCCTGTTGGTTCTGTATTTATTGGGTATGATGGAGAATGTTGCAGCAAACATTCTATTGTTTCTTTTTGGTTTGTACATGATGTATCAATCCGGTATTTCAAAACGAAATGAAATGGGAGGATATATTTCCTGGAAACAAGCTCTCAGTCCCATCTGGCTAACAGCCGTGGTAGCCAGCATTATCAGTGTACCATTTACATGGATTATGTATAAATTTATTGATCCAACTCTTCAGGAAAAGCAACGCGAAGAAGCCATTAAGATGATTGAAAAGATGAGGGGTTGGATGGGAGATGCCGCAGCTGAAGCTGAATTGGAAAAACTTCAAAATCAGGATTTTGCCAGTCCAGGTCAATATGTTTTGGTGTTTTTAGGTGCATTGCTTGTTTATTTTTTCATTGCTTGTCTGATTGCGCTCATTGTCAAAAGAAAAGATCAATCAGAGATTTTTTCAAAATACTGATTACCGTCAGGAATGCGTTACATCCTGAATACCCTATATGGAACAAATTCAATTGTCTATCATTATTCCGGCCTTTAATGAGGAAGACTCCATTCCGGAATTAACCGAATGGATTCATAATGTCCTTAAAACAACGGATATTGTCTATGAACTTTGGTTTATTGATGATGGCAGTACAGATCGTACCTGGGATCAAATTGAATCCATGAATAAAAAATATAGCCACGTAAAGGGTATTCGTTTCCGGAGAAATTATGGTAAATCGGCAGCTTTGCATACGGGATTTAATCAATGCAGTGGACAAGTCGTCATCACGATGGATGCTGATTTGCAGGATAGTCCGGAAGAATTACCTGACTTGTATAAGATGATCGTTGATGAAAATTACGACCTGGTATCTGGTTGGAAAAAAGTACGCTATGACAACGCCATTTCTAAAAATCTTCCTTCAAAGGTCTACAATACCATATCCGGTTGGATGAGTGGAGTTAAATTGCATGATATGAATTGTGGACTTAAGGCGTACAGGAATGATGTGATTAAGTCTATCGAAATTTATGGTGAAATGCACCGATACATTCCTGTCATTGCACATTCCGCAGGATTTAAAAACATCGGTGAAAAAATTGTTCAACACCGCGCTCGCAAATATGGTTATAGTAAATTTGGGATGAGCCGTTTTGTCAATGGGTTTCTGGACTTAGCCACCATATTATTTATTGGTAAATTTGGTAAGCGTCCTATGCATTTTTTTGGAACTTTTGGCATGGTATTTTTCTTCTTGGGATTTTTATTCGTCTTTTATTTATCCGTAACTAAACTGGCATTTGGTCAAATGGGAATGACTCAACGTCCTGCTTTTTTCATGGCTTTGGTTTCCATGATTATTGGATCTCAAATGTTTTTTACCGGATTCCTTGCAGAGTTGGTCACGCGTAATGCAAGTGAAAGGAACCATTACTTGATACGTCATATCCTTCATTAAATGCCTTCATTGGTTTTGATCGGTCCTGCCCATCCATTGAGAGGGGGATTGGCTACTTTTGATGAAAGACTTGCCCGTGAATTTATAAAACAGGGCTGGAAAGTTGAAATCTATACGTTCTCTCTACAATATCCTGAATTTCTTTTTCCTGGAAAAACGCAATATTCCGATTCTCAAACGCCAGTTGACCTGGACATTAAAGTTTGCATCAATTCCATCAATCCTTTGAACTGGATGGCTATAGGAAATGAAATAAAAAATAAAAAACCTGATTTGGTCATCACGCGGTATTGGATACCGTTTATGTCACCCTGCCTAGGAACCATACTGAGACAAATACGCAGAAATCATCATACTCAAACCGTTTGCCTGGTGGATAACATTATCCCCCATGAAAAGCGAATGGGAGATAAGTTTCTTACCCGATACTTTGTGTCTGTCCCAGATCATTTTGTGTGCATGAGTGAGACCGTGTTAGATGAACTAAAAAGTTTTCGAAGTAACCCATCAGTTTTACTTTTGGATCATCCATTGTACGATGTGTTTGGCGAAGCTATCCCTCAAAATTTAGCTCGGACAAAATTAAACTTACCCCAAGACGCCAAAATATTGATGTTTTTCGGTTTTATTAGAAAATACAAAGGGCTTGACCTTTTATTGGAAGCAATGTCTTTAGATACTATCAAAAAAGAATCTTTCATTTTGTTAATTGCTGGTGAGTTTTATGAAGATTCAAAACCTTATCTTCAAATTATTCAAAAACATCAATTGGAACATAGAATCAGTCTTCATTCATATTTTATCCCGGATCACCAGGTTAAATATTTCTTTTGTGCCTGTGACGGTGTGATCCAACCCTATCGAAGCGCTTCTCAAAGTGGTGTTACCCCTCTGGCCTACCACTTTGAAAAACCCAGTATTGTCACCCGCGTAGGATCATTGGCCAGGCTCGTTCCAGAAGGTAAAGCAGGTATAGTTTGTGAGCCAACTGCCGAATCCATCGCCATTGCAATAAAAAAATATCTATACAGTGATTGGACAACGATGCAACAATACTTGCATGAAGAAAAATCCAAGCTTAGCTGGCAACATTTTGTTTGCCAAATTGAAAATTTGACTCAAATCATAACAGATGGTAAATCATATTCACCGCCTCATCCAACAATCTCTTAAAGTTAAGGACCATATGTTGAAGGATGAATCCCTTCAACTCAACATTCAGGAAGCTGTCATCCTCATGACGGAAGCATTGCAAAGCAAGCAAAGGGTTTATTTATGTGGGAATGGAGGAAGCGCTGCAGATGCACAACACATTGCGGCAGAACTCACCGGGAGGTTTTATCGAGAGAGACCAGCCTACGCCGCGGAAGCCCTGCATTGCAACAGTTCATACTTGACTGCTGTGGCCAATGATTATGGTTATGATGAAATTTATTCCCGTTATATTGAAGGCATTGGCCAGCCTGGCGATGTACTCATTGGATTATCCACTTCAGGCAACTCTAAAAATATTGTCAAAGCATTGCAGGTTGCACAGGCAAAGAATTTGGTGACTATTGGTATGACAGGCAATTTTGGTGGAGAAATGTTGCCCTATTGTCAGGTATGGTTGGCGGTGCCATCAAATGACACTCCTCGCATTCAGGAAGGACATATATTGATAGGTCATATATTATGTGAACTTGTCGAACAATTGTTGCACCAAATTTCTATGTCCGAATAAATGGCCAATCCGCTTAAAGCCTGCGTATTCCTGGACCGGGATGGTGTAATCAATGAATTGTTACCAGGAAAGTATGTAAAACACTGGAATGAGTTCCGATTTAGGGAAGGGGTATTAACGGGAATCGCAAAGCTTAGTCAAAGAGGATATGCAATTTTTATCATTACAAACCAACAAGGCATTGGAAAACAGCTGATGACAGAAATCGAGTTAAATCAGATCCATGTGAAAATGAGGCTTCTTATCGAACAAGCTGGTGGAAGGCTATCAGGCATTTACCATTGTCCTCATTTACAATCTGACAACTGCCGATGCAGGAAGCCGGGTCGGGGAATGATCGATGAAATTTGTAAACAACATGAGGGAATTATACATGTTCCCTGGATTCTATTAGGAGACAGTCCTTCAGACCTGGAGTTAGGCAATTCCATTTGTGCCCAAACCTTTGGTATGCGCCATGAACACAATGCATTCGATGATTGGTCAAATTGGAATGTTGAATGCGTGGATAGCTTTAGCACTTTTGTCGATAAACTGATGAATAATCTTTAACTAAAGAAGTTTAGCTTATAGCAATCATTTGGCCGATATTTGTCATAAGGAAGGGGCAAAATTGAAAAATGATTTTTACTTTCGCATCCCTTTCTAAAAGCCGGTGAATATTTATCCTGAATGTATTCCATAAAAGAGATATTTTATTCTTTACAAGGAGAAGGTGCTCGTACCGGAAGGCCTGCAATTTTCTTGCGTTTTTCAGGATGCAATCTATGGAATGGAAGAGAAGAAGACCGGCACCAAGCCATTTGCAAGTTTTGTGACACTGATTTTGTGGGAACAGACGGTAGCTTGGGCGGTAAATATGAAAACGCCCGCCAGTTGGTAGAAGTACTGCAATCCATTTGGCCAGAGCCCAGCGTCCCAGCTTATGTTATTTGTACCGGAGGCGAACCCCTTTTGCAATTGGACCAGGAGCTTGTTGATGCACTCCATGCCGTTAATTTTGAAATAGGTCTGGAGACCAATGGAACCCTTCAACCACCCACAGGTATTGATTGGATATGTATGAGTCCAAAATCCATCCTGCAACTTGCCATTACACAAGGCGATGAATTGAAATTCATTTACCCACAGCAAGAACTTGAACCCCATTTGTTTGAGCATCTCCCCTTTAAACATTTTTTCATTCAACCAAAGGACGGTCCAGATCTTGAAAGAAATATTAGACTGAGTCTTGACTATCGTTTAAACCATCCAAAATG
>WBZV01000314.1_pt2 | contig 22037 bp, 16 predicted proteins | sample 5204221 | NCBI WGS metagenome assembly WBZV01 (sample SAMN12344360, study PRJNA552823) | activated sludge metagenome | biome: Activated sludge suspended growth; feature: Nitrification reactor; material: Wastewater; isolation source: activated sludge from nitrification reactor of wastewater...
CGGCGATCGGCTTCTTCTTCGCCGTCTCGCCCATCGCTCTCCTGGCCGTCGTCGTCGACCGCGCCTGCCATCGGCGCTTTACCGGTTCCGGGTGGGCGCTCCTGGCCTTTCCCGTCGCCGCCACAGCCTTGGACTACCTGCAAGCCGGCAGCAGCCCCTTCGGTACTTTCGGCGCCTCCGCCTACTCCCAGCGTGGTTTTCCCGTCGCCATGCAGCTTGCCGCCGTGGGCGGGATCTGGGGCATCAACTTCCTGATGAGCCTCTTCGCCAGCACGGTCAACGCCTTCTGGGAGGGCCATGCCTCGCCGCCTGCCTGGACCGCGGCGGGGCTGCTCGCCCTGGCCCTCGCGCTGAGCCTCGGCCGGCTGCTGCTCCCGGCCCCGCCTCAGCAGACGGCGGTCGTCGCCGGCTTCTCACTCCCGGAGGGGACCTTGTCCGAGGTCATGGGCCTCTTCAAGAACGGTGACGAAGCCGCCTTCCGCCGCCGCAGCGATGCGCTGCACCGGGCTCAGTTGGAACAGGTCCGCGCGCTGGCCCAGGACGGCGCCGACATCGTCGTGCTGCAGGAAGGCGGCGTGATGGGCAGCACCGATCAGATCGAGGCGTTGCTGCGGAGCGCCGGCGCCCTGGCTGAGGAAGAAGGCATCTACCTCGTCCTGCCGACCTTCGACTTCGCACAGAGCCCGCCGGTCAACGCCCTGAACGTCATCGACCCCAAAGGCGACGTGGTCCTGAATCACATCAAGTACGGCGGCAACCAGTTTGAAGGCACGCGCAAGGGCGAAGGCATCCTGCAGAGCATCGAGACCCCCTTTGGTACCCTCAGTGCCGTCATCTGCTGGGACGCCGACTTCCCGAACATCATCCGGCAAACCGGCGCACAGGGTGTGGACCTGCTCATCGTCCCCTCGCAGGACTGGTACGGGGTGCGCGACATCCACGCCGCCATGGCGAGCTTTCGTGGTGTGGAGAACGGCCTCGCCGTCTTCCGCCAGACCGGGCAGGGAGTGTCCCTCGTCAGCGACCCCTACGGCAGGGTACTCAACCGCATCGACAGCTTTGACCAGTCCGCCAAGGACTTCGTCGGCCTCCAGAAGGTCACCGTGCCGATCCGCTCCGTCAACACCTTGTATCCCAGGCTCGGCGACCTGCTGGGCAACGCGATGCTGCTCTGTCTGGCGGGCCTGTTGATCGGGATGTGGTGGACGCGGAAGTCGGGATAGGGTCCGCGGCGGGGCAGGGGTGCGGGCCGCTCGACCGCCCCCTCCCCTACCGCAGCGCCCGCCGCAGCCGCGCCCGCGGACGATCTGGCCTACTCCACCGCCAGGTAGTGATGTTCGGTGAAGCGCTTCCAACCCTTCTGGTTGCGCGCCTCCACCGTCCAGTGGAAGCCTCCCCCCTCGGCCGGCCAGTAGGCCTGCCGCGCCAGGCCGGCCGGCATCTGGGCCTCGAAGCCGATGGCTTGGGGGTGGATGTCGGTGACGTCGGCCAGATAGCCCGTCGAGCGCTTGCCGTCGGAGGTGAAGGACCAGAAGGCGGGCCGGCCGTCCTCCCCGACGCCGATCAGGGCCAGTTCCTCGTAGCTCCGCCCCGCGGCGGCGCCGCTGAACTCCCAGCGCACCTCCAGGCGCAGGTAGCTGCCGCCCAGGACCGGCTGGATGCTCCGATGACAGCGCAAGGGGCCCATGTCCGAATCCGCCTGGACCAGCCAGCGGCCGTGCAAGGGGGCGAAGGGGCCCAGCTTGCCGCGGCCCTTCTTCCATGGTGTGGCCATCGATCCTCTCCTTGTGGTGTTGCCGTCCTGTACACGGACAGAGCCGGAGACTAGCACGGATGTTCTGAAGAGGCTAGGACCCCGCCCGTGACGCCGGCGGATCCTGTCGTATAATCCCCGCCCCATGTCCTCGCCCTGGTTCACATTCTTCGTCAGCGCCCTGGGGCTGGGCCTCTGCTCGGCCCTCCTGGTCCCGCTGGGCCTGGCCATGAGCGCCGGCCTGGGGCGGCGCGGCGGCCTGGCGGCGCAATTGGCCCTGGGCGGCCTCCTGCGCCTGGTCGTGCCCATCCTCGCCCTGGCCGAGGGGCAGTTCGACCTGGCCAAGGCCAGCCTCGTGGGGACGATCCTGGCCAGCGCACTCCTCGGCCTGGGCCTGGCGGCGCTCGCCGGGGGGCTGCGGCACGGGCGCCAGTACTTCGACCGCGAGCAGGCCGGCCTGGCCACCACGCTGCTGGTGCTGGCCGTCATCGCGCTCGCCCTGCCGGCCATCCACGACGGACTGCATCCGGGGGGCGTCCGCAACAGCGGGGCCCTCGAGGCCCTCAGTCTGGCCGTGGCGGCCGTCATGCTGGCCCTCTACTTCCTCTCCCTGTACTACGACCTCGTCTGGCAGCCGCGCGAGACCGGACGGCCGACCTCTCCGGGGAGCCGAACGGTGCGGCGGGCCCTGGTCGCCGAGCGACCTCCCCTCAGCCTGGGACTGCTGCCCCGCGCCCTGGACCTGCCGGCGCTGGCCGCGCTCATCGGTCTGGTCAGCCTGGCCGCCTACGTCGTCCTGGCGAGCCGCTTCGTGGCAGCCGCCGACACGCTGTTGGACCGACAGCCGGGCTGGGCCCTGCTCCTGGGCCTGATCGTCGCCCCCCTGGCGGGGAACGCCGCCGAGATCCTGGCCACCATCCGGGCCGGCTGGCGCGACCGCATGGACCTGGCCCTGGTGGCCGCCACCGACACCTGTCGCCACCTGGCGCTCCTCGGCGCGCCGCTCCTCGTCTTCGGTTCCCTCGCCGTCGGCCGCCCCATGGACCTGGTCTTCAGCCCCTACGAGTTGGCGGCCATGGCGGCCGCCGCCCTGGTGGCCAACCTCGTGGCCCAGGACGGCGTCACCAATTGGCTGGAAGGGGTGATGCTGGTCGGGGTCTACGCCGTCTTCGGCCTGGCCCTGTTTTGGTGGGCCGGTCCCATCTGATACAATCAACCCTTCAGGCGGGGCCGTCCCCCGTCCGACGGGCGGCCAGGCCCCCGCTATCGCCCCCGCGCCCCCTCCAGAGCCAACGGGCGCCCAAGGAGAGCATCATGGGAACCTACCTGCGCATCGCGCTGATGATCGTGTCCGTGGTCCTGACCGCCCTGGTCATGTTGCAGGCCAAGGGCGGCGGCTTGGGCAGCATGTTCGGCGGCGACGGCGGGATCTACCAGACCCGGCGCGGTGTGGAGAAGACCGTCTTCAACATGACCGTGGTCTTCGCCGTCCTCTTCATCGGCCTGGCCGCCTTCTCCATCGGCCGCTGAGGTCGCCCCCCGGCCGCGTCCCCCGCCGCGGCCCGAAAGCACCTGCCCACCGTGCTCCACCAGACCCGCTGGCAAGCCGCCCTGGCCGCTGTCGGGGTGCTGATCATCGGCACCCTGCTCTTCCTGGTGTCGCGCCGCGCCTTCAGCGAGCGGCCGGCCCGCGGGGGCGAGTACGTCGAGGCCATCGTCGGGGCCCCCCAGACCTACAACCCCCTCCTGGCCCGCACCGATGCCGAACTGGTGCTGGCCCGGCTGCTCTTCAGCGGCCTGACCCGCCCCACCGCGGGCGGCGCCAACGGCAGCCCCCCCATCGAGGGCGACCTGGCCGAGCGCTGGGAGGTGTCGGAGGATGCGCGGAGCTACACCTTCACCCTGCGGCAGGGCGCGCGCTGGCATGACGGCGAGGCGGTCACGGCCGACGACGTCGTCTTCACCGTGCGCCTGATCCAGGATCCCGCCATCCCGGAACTCCAGAAGACCCGCCTGGCCGCCGCCTGGCAGAAGGCCGTGGTCGAGAAGCTGGACGCGCAGCGTGTGCGGGTCACCCTGCCCGAGGCTTACGCCCCCTTCCTCAGCGCCGCGATGCTGCCCATCGTGCCCGAGCACCTGCTGGCGGAGGTGCCGCCGGCGGAGCTGGCCATGGACCGCTTCTCCGCCTTCGCTCCGGTGGGCTCCGGCCGCTTCCAACTGGCGCCCCGCGTCGAGGGCCAGGCGCCGGAGGACCGCCTGCAGCGCTTCGACGCCCATTGGGAGAACCGGGGCGAGCAACCCTACCTGGACACGGTGGTCCTGCGCTACTTCGCGACCGTCGAGGAGGCGGTGGGCGCCGTCAGCCGCCACGAGGTCCAGGGCATGGGCCGCGTGCCGCCCGACGCCCTGGACAACCTGGCCGACGACGATCGCATCCGTCTGATCGAGGCCCTGCAGTCCGGCTACACCGCCATCTACCTCAACGCCTCCGATCCCCTGCTGCGCAACGCCTCGGTGCGCGAAGCCCTCTCCCTGGCCCTGGACCGCGACGGCCTGATCCAGGACAAGCGGCTCTTGGGCGGGCACGGCCTCAAGGGCCTCAGCCCCATCCCCCCTGGAAGCTGGGCCCATGACGACAGCCTGGCGGCTCCGGTCTTCGATCCGCAGCAGGCCGCCGTGGTGCTGGACGAGGCCGGCTGGGTGGACAGCGACGGCGACGGGATCCGCGACCGCGACGGGCAGCCCCTGCACTTCACCTTGAGCGTCCGCGACGACAACCCGCTCCTGGGCGCGATGGCCGAAGCCATCCAGAAGGGTTGGCGCGCCATCGGCATCCAGGTGGACCTGCAGAACATCCAGGGGGCCAACCTGGCCGGCACCCTGGGCTCGCGGGCCTTCACCGCCCTGCTCTTCAGCATCGAGCTGCCCTACTACGACCCGGACCCCTTCGCCCTGTGGCACAGCACCCAGATCGCGGCGCCGGGCCAGAACTACGCCGGCTTCAACAGCCCCGACGCCGACCAGCTCCTGGTGGATGCCCGGCGCGCCCATCCCATCCAGGGCCAGACCGAGCGGCGCCGCCTCTACGAGCGCTTCCAGGGCATCTTCGCCGCCCAGCTGCCGGCGCTGATCATCGCCTACCCTGCCTACACCTACGTGGTGGCCGATCCGGGGATCGGCAACGTGCAGCTCCCCTCGCTGGTGGTGCAGCCGGCGGACCGCTTCCTCAGCCTGCCCGACTGGTACGCCCGCACCGAGCGGGTGTTCCGCCGCTGAGCGCGCCCGAGCGACCGACCATGCCCTCGCAGTGGCGCCGGGTGGCCTGGGTGGTGGGCCTGACCCTGGGCGCCGTCTACCTCGTGCGCCTGGCCAACCTGACCCTCGAGGTCCGCAACGCGGTGCGGCTGCAGCAGCAGATGGAGCGGGATCTGATCAAGCTGGAGGCGGAGGTGGAGGCCCTGGGCACCGCGGCCGTCGCGGCCGAGCAGGACGCCTACGTCGAGCGCGTGGCGCGCGAACGGATGGGCATGGCCCGCCCCGGCGACACCGTGCTCCAGCCGGCCCTGATCCCCAGCCCCACCCCCCCGCCCGCCCCACCCGGCCCCGCCGCGGTCCCCTCTGCCTGGGACCGCCTGCTGGGCTGGCTGCGCGGGCCCTGACGCGAACGGTCGTCAGCGCATGCGCTGGTCCCTGCGCCTGGGGCGCTTTCTCGGCATCGATGTCTTCCTGCACGCCACCTTTGTCCTGCTGCTGGCCTTCGTGGCCATCTCGGCCGGACTGGGCGCCGACGGCCTGGCCGCCGTCCTGCCTGCCCTGGCCTTCTTCCTGGGGCTCTTCGGCTGCGTGCTGCTGCACGAGTACGGTCATGCCCTGGCCGCCCGTCGTTACGGCATCCGCACCGTCGACATCACGCTCTACCCCATCGGAGGGGTGGCGCGCCTGGAGCGGATGCCCCAGCAGCCCCTGCAGGAGCTGGTCGTGGCTCTGGCCGGACCGGCCGTCAACCTGGTCATCGCCCTCCTCCTCTGGATCCTGATGACCGTCCTGGATCTGCCCTGGGTGCCGATCCAGGGCCTGGGCCTCCTCGAGGGCCCCTTGGCCGAACGGCTGCTGGGCGTCAACGTCTCGCTCCTGCTCTTCAACCTGCTCCCCGCCTTTCCGATGGACGGCGGGCGGGTGCTGCGGGCCCTGCTCAGCCTGCGCCTGGGGCGGGAGCGCGCGACGCGCATCGCCGCCGCCCTGGGCCAGAGCCTGGCCCTGGTCTTCGGCCTGATCGGCCTCTTCGGCCAGCCCATGCTCCTGTTCATCGCCTTCTTCGTGTGGATCGCCGCCGGCCAGGAGGCCGCCGCCGTCACCCAGGCCACCTTGTTGAACGGGCTGACCGTCGGCCATGCCATGCTGACCGATTTCAAGGTCCTGGCGGCGGACGACGGCCTGGACCAGGCCGTGGATCTCATCCTCGCCGGGTCGCAGCAGGACTTCCCCGTCCTGGCTCCCCAGGGTCCGGGATTGCTGACGCGCGACCAGGTCATCGCCGCCCTGCGCCAGCCTGCGCCGCATCCCACGGTAGGCCAGCTGATGCACCGCGAGCCCCCGCTCCTCGCTGCCGGCCAGCCGCTGGAAGCGGCCTTGCCCCTCCTGCAGGCCCGCGGCCTGGGCAGCGCGCCGGTCCTGGGCGATCAAGGCCTGGTGGGCCTCTTGACCTTCGACAACATCACCGAACTGCTGCTGATCCGCGACAGCCGAAGGGCGGAGCACGGAGGCCTCTGATGGCGGGCCGGGAAGGCGACCACGCCGCCGATACCCCTGCCGCCGCACTCGCGCCCCTGGACCTCGGCCGGGCCGAGCGGGAGCTGCGCCAACGCGACTGGCTGCTGCGGGTGGCCCAGGCCATCAGCCGGCCCCTGGACCTGCGCGAGGTGCTCGAACGGGTCATCCGCGCCGCCGTCAACATGACCGGCGGCCATGCCGGTGCCATCGCCCTGCGCCAGGCGGACGGCGAGCTGGCCCTGGTGGCCTCGGTGCAGCTGGACGCCCGCTTCGAGAGCTACCTGGCCCACCTGGGGGACCCCGGGCCTCCCAGCTCCGACCCTCCCGCGACCCCGACCCCGACCGCGGCGACCGCGGCGACCGCGGCGACCGCGGAGGCGGCGACGGCCGAGCCCTCGCCGACATCCTGGGGCGAGCGCCCGGCCCCCCTGGTCCGCAGCGCGCGCGCCGCGGCGCCGGGCGACGGCATCGCCGTCGAGCCTCTGGGCGGCGAGACGGACGAGGGCCAGCAGGCCATCAGCCTGCCGCTGGAGATCGGCCAGGAGCGGATCGGGCGCATCGTGGTCTTCCGCTCGGAGGGGGCGGCGGCCTTCACGCCGCTGGACCGCTCCCTGCTCGCCACCTTCGCCGACCAGGCGGCGGTGGCCATCCAGAACGCCGACTCCCATCAGCGCCTGCAGACCCGCGAGCGCCGCCTGGCCGCCATCTACGACAACAGCCCGGCGGGCGTCCTCCTCCTGGACGCCGGCGGCCGCCTGCGCTCCTTCAACCCCGCCGCGGCCCGGCTCCTGGGCCTGGAGGGCCAGGCCGCGGAGGGTCGGCCCGTCGAGGCCTTGATCGACCTCTCCGACGCCCAGGACCGGCCCCTGCCCCTGCGCCTGCCGGCCGGTGGCGGCGCGCTTGGCCTGCAGGGGCGGCTGCAGCTCCCCAGCGGCGCAGCCGGCGCCTGGGCCCAGGTGACGGTGACGCCTCTGCCCGAGCCCCGACCCGGTCAGGGCGGCTTCGTGGTGGACATCGTCGATCTCTCGGGCTTCAAGGAGGCCGAGGAGGCCCAGCGTGCCTTCCTGGCCGGCCTCTCGCACGAGCTGAAGACCCCGCTCTCCCTGATCCGCGGCTACGCCGAGACCCTACGCTATCCCCAGGTCAGGGCCGACGACGCCCTGCACGCGGAGGCCATCGATGTCATCCTCGACGAGACCACCCACCTGACCCGCCTGGTGGAGCAGCTCCTGGCCGCCGCCCGCCTGGAGGCCGGGGCCCTGCGCCTCAACCTGCACCTCCTGGACCTGGCCCGCGAGTTGGGCCGCTGGGTGGAGCCTTTCCGGACGACCGCCGCGGACCGGGTCTGGGAGCTGGACCTGCCGGAGGGCCTGCCGCCGGTGCAGGCCGACCCCGTCCGGCTGCGCGAGCTGCTGCAGAACCTGTGGTCCAACGCGGTCAAGCACGCCCCGCCCGGCAGCCGCATCGGCGTGGGGGCGCGGGCGGCGGCCGACGGGGTGGCCGTCTGGGTACGCGACGAGGGCCCTGGCATCCCCGCCGGGGAGCAGGAGCGCATCTTCCAGCGCTTCACCCGGGCCTCCGAGACGGGCGAGGGGGCCGGCCTGGGCCTCTACATGGCCCGCGCCATCGCCCAGGCCCACGGCGGCCGCCTGGACGTGGCCAGCAGCCCCGGCGGCGGCAGCACCTTCACCCTCTGGCTGCCGGCGGCGGCCCAGGCCGCCAAGGCCGGTCCCGTCGTCGCCGAGCGCGCCGACACCGCCCATCCCCCGCCGGCTTCCGCGAGCCAGGAGGAGACGCCTTGACCAACCCCTCGCCGCTGAAGGACCGCCTGGTCCTGGTCATCGACGACGAGCCGCGCATCATCCGCTTCGTCCAGCTGCACTTCGAGATGAAGGGCGCCCGGGTGATCGGGGCGGCGGACGGGCGGGCGGGCCTGGAGGCCCTGCGCCAGCACCTGCCGGACCTGGTGATCCTGGACGTCAACATGCCCGGCGGCATGGACGGCTTTGCCACCCTGCGCGAGCTGCGCAAGGTCTCGGAGGTGCCGGTCCTGATGCTGACGGTGCAGGCCGACGAACCCGACCGCATCCGCGGCCTGGACCTGGGGGCCGACGACTACCTGGCCAAGCCCTTCAGCCCGGCCGAGCTGGTCAGCCGCGCCCAGGCGGTGCTGCGCCGCACGGCGCGCCCGACGACGGCCGGCAAGCTGGTGCAGGTGGACGAGGACCTGACCATCGACTTCGCCACCCGGGAGGTCATCGCGCGGGGGACGCGCCAGAAGCTCCGGCCCACGGAATGGCGCCTGCTCTACCACCTGGTGCAGAACGCCGGCTGGCTCTTGACCCACGACGTCATCCTGTCCAAGGTCTGGGGGCCGGAGTACCTGGGACAGGACAACTACGTCCGCCTCTACGTCACCTACCTGCGCCAGAAGATCGAGCCGGATCCCGGGAAGCCCAAGTACATCCTCACCGACCGCGGGGTGGGCTACCGCTTCGTCGACTTCGCCGCCAAGGGCCAGGTGCCGGCAGAGGTCGGCTGAGCCGCCGCTCCGGCCGCCGCATCGCCGCCCGCACCGCCCACCCCCTTCCCGGAAGGCCCCGATGCCCTATCAGCGACGTCCCCTCGTCCTCCTCCTCGGCCTCGTGGGCCTCTTGAGCGTCCTCGTGCTCTACGGGCGCTGGCGCGAGACGGACCTGCGCTACCAGGGCCGGCTCTACCAGCCGCCCCTGGACGCGGCCGACCTGGCCCTGACCGACATGACGGGCCGGCCCTTCCGCCTGAGCGCGGCGGAGCCGGGGGTGCGCCTCCTCTTCTTCGGCTACACCTTCTGCCCGGACATCTGCCCCAACACCCTGACCAAGGTGGCAGCCGCCCTGGCCCTGCTGGATGCGGACGAGCGGGCCCAGGTGCAGGTGCTCTTCGTGTCGGTGGACCCCGACCGGGACACACCGCAGGTGCTGCGGGACTACCTGGCCCCCTTCGGCCCGGAGTTCCTGGGCCTCACCGGCGACCTGGAGAGCCTGCAGTCCGCAGCGGCCGCTTACTTCGGCACCTTCTACGAGGAGCCGGAGCATCCGGGCCTGTTCAGCCACAGCGGCAACGTCTACCTGCTCGACCGCGAGCGCCGGATTCCCGCCTCCTACACCGACCCCTTCGAGCCGGCCGCCCTGGCCCACGACCTGCGCCTGGCCCTGCGCTGAGGCCGGGGAGAGGATGGGCAGGGACGGGGCGACGGAGGGGGCGGAAGGCGGGACGCGGCCCCGCTTCGTGATCCCGGTCCGGGACCGCCTGGACCAGCTCCTGGCCGCCGAGCGCTTCGGCCCCCAGGTGGCGGCGCGCTGGGACCTGCCGCCCCAAGCGGCGGTGAACGCCCCCTGGCCGGTCGGCCTGCACCCCCGCCTGCGCGAGGTGGCGGAGGGCCTGGGCATCTCCGAGCTGTACCGCCACCAGGCCCTGGCGGCGGCGGCGGCCCTGCGCGGCGAGCACGTGGTCACGGTGGCGGCGACGGCCGCCGGCAAGAGCCTGGGCTACCTGCTCCCGGTCATGGACGCCCTGCTGCGCGACGACGGCGCCCGCGCCCTGCTGATCTTCCCCACCAAGGCCCTGGCCCGCGACCAGTTGGAGCGCATCCTGGCCTGGGACCGGGCCCTGGGGGGCGTCCTGGCGCCGGCCGCCTACGACGGCGACACCCCCGCCGGCGCCCGGGCCGGCATCCGCCGCCGGGCCCGGCTCCTGGTCAGCAACCCGGACATGCTGCACGGCGGCATCCTGCCCCACCACGCGGCCTGGGCGCCCTTCCTGGCGGGCCTCTCGGACCTGGTGCTGGACGAGCTGCACGTCTACCGCGGGGTCTGGGGCAGCCACGTGGCCAACCTGCTGCGCCGCCTGCGCCGGGTGGCCCGCTTCCACGGCGGCCGGCCGCGCTTCCACTTCAGCTCGGCGACCATCGCCAACCCGGGGCGCCTGGCGGCGGCCCTGGCGGGGGCGCCGGTCCGGGTGGTGGACGCGGACGGCGCGCCGCAGGGGGGGCGCAGCTTCCTGATCTACAACCCGCCCCTGGTCGAGCCCCGCCTGGGGCTGCGCCGCAGCGCCATCCTGGAGACCGAGGCCCTGGCCCGCCACTTCCTGGACGGCGGCCTGCAGACCCTGGTCTTCGCCCGTTCCCGCCAGGCGGCCGAGCTGCTGGTCCGCTACCTGTCCGAGGAGCGGCCGGGCGACGGGGGCGGGGGCGGGGGCGGGGGCGGGGGTGGGGGCGGGGCAGCAGCGGCCTCGCGGTCATCGGCGATGGCGCCGGCGCGGGCGCAGCGGGCGGGGTCGTCGGAGCAGGCCGAGGGGACGATGGCGGCAGGCAGCCGCGCGCATGCGGGAGCCATGTCCCCCCTGGTGCGCGGCTACCGCGGCGGCTACCGCCCGGCCGAGCGGCGGGCCATCGAGGCGGACCTGCGCGAGGGTCGGCTGAGGGGCGTGGTGGCCACCAACGCCCTGGAGCTGGGCATCGACATCGGCCAGCTGGACGTCTGCCTGATGGCGGGCTACCCGGGCAGCGTCGCCAGCACGCGGCAGCAGGCGGGGCGGGCGGGGCGGCGGGGCGGGGAATCCCTGGCCATCCTGGTGGCCTCGGCCTCCCCTCTGGACCAGTTCATCGCCCGCCATCCGGACTACCTCTTCGGCCGCTCGCCGGAGGAGGCGCGCATCGATCCGGACAACCTGCTCATCCTCCTGGACCACCTGCGCTGCGCGGCCTTCGAGCTGCCCTTCACGGCGGCGGAGGCGGAGCGGGGCTTCGGCGTGCCGGAGGGCGGGGCGGAGGACGCGGACGGACGGGGGGCGGGCGAGGCGGAGGCGATGGGGTCGCTCGCCGATGCCGGGGGAGATGGGTCGCGGGCGTCGGGCGCGATCGCCGCGGAGGACGGCACCGAGGACGTCGTGGCGGCGATCCCGGGGACGGAGGCGCCGCCCCTGGTCGAGCTGCTGGGCGTGCTGGAGTCCCAGGGATTCCTGCGGCGCGCCGGCGACCGCTGGTACTGGCTGGCGGAGAGCTACCCGGCGACCGAGGTCAACCTGCGCGGCGGCGGGCCGGGGACGGTGGCCATCGTCCTGGGGGAGGGCGACGGGGGCGGCGCGGGCCAGGCCGGCGATCCGGCCGCTCCCGCCGGGTCGGACCGCATCCTGGGGACGGTGGACCGGGCCTCGGCCACCTGGATGCTGCACGAGGGCGCGATCTACCTGCACGAGGGCCAGCCCTACGCCGTGGAGGGGCTGGACCTGGCCGCGGGCCAGGCCTTCGTCCGCCCCAGCGACGGCTCGATCTACACCCGGGCCTCCAGCCGGGTGGACATCCGGCCGCTGGAGATCCGCCAGGAGCGGGACCTGCCGGGGGCCTGGGTCTTCCACGGCGAGCTGGAGCTGCGCTCCCGGGTGACCAGCTTCCGCCGCCTGGCCTTCCGCAGCCACGAGGTGCTCTCCTGGGAGCGCCTGGACCTGCCGGAGCAGCTGCACGTGGCGGCGGGCTACGGCTTCCGCCTGTCGGAGGAGGCCCTGGTGCGCCTGCGGGCCATCGGCCGGTGGCGGCACGACCCGCTCTCCGGCCGCGGCCCGGACTGGGAGCGCGCCCGCCAGGAGGCCCGGGCCCGCGACGGCTACCGCTGCCGCATCTGCCAGGCGGCGGAGCCGGCGGAGCGCCGGCACGAGGTGCACCACATCCGCCCCTACCGCCAGTTCGGCCCGCCGGGGGCCGTCGACAGCCGCCTGGCCAACGACCTGGACAACCTGATCACCCTCTGCCCCAGCTGCCATCGCCAGGCGGAGCGCAGCCTGGGCCTGCACGGCGGCCTGACGGGCCTGGGCCACGCCCTGGGCCACATCGCGCCCCTCTTCCTGATGTGCGACAGCCATGACCTGGGGGTGGCCACCGAGAGCCACGCGGCCTGGTCCGGCGGCCCCACGGTGGTGGTCTACGAGCGCGCGGCGGGCGGCCTGGGCTACGGCGAGACCCTCTTCCGCCGCCACCGGCAGCTCCTGGACGCCACGCGGGACCTCATTCGCGACTGCCCCTGCCCGGACGGCTGCCCCGCCTGCGTGGGCCCGGTGGGCGAGGGCGACCGCGAGGCCAAGGCGCATGCCCTGGCGGTGCTGGGGGAGCTGTGCGGGGGGTGAGCCGAAGAGGATGGGGCGGTGGCCGAAGTCCTATCTGAACCCCACCGGGACTTGGGCCCGTCACGCGATCGCTACGCAGCTACCCGAACAGTGCGGACCGTCGATGTCGGCTCAGGTACCGGCAAGCCATCCCGCAGAAGCCCTTCGACGTGGAATGCGATGGACTCGCGGATCAACTCCAGCACTTCCTCCTGAGTCTCGCCCACCGCAACGCAGCCGGGCAGGTCTGGCACATAGGCTCCGTAGGAACGGTCGCCCTTCTCCAGGATCACCACATAGTCCATGGCCGGCTCCTCACCTCTTGATTCCGGCTTGTCGAAGCACGCTTGCCAGCGTACCGTGCGGGATGTCGAGACTCAACTTGCCGGCAACCGTGACGGTCCCGGGCTTGCTTGGATGATCATACTGCCGATGACTGCCCTTCATGCGGACCAACACCCAACCGTCGCTCTCAAGGATCGCGATCGGTTCCTTGACCTTCAAGGTCATCATCCCTCCTGGCCTACCCCGGTCATCCTAGCACAACACCCACCAACACCCTTCAATTCAGAACATGTGTACCGATCGGTCTTCCGGTCAGCCTGAGCAAGCAGCAGTTTCCATCGTGAACGCACCTTAACCCGATCGCTCCCGATCCCCCGTCGCCTGATCCCGGCCCCTGGGCTACAATCCGCGCCGCCGCCCAGACCTCGCCCAGCCCGTCCTCGCCGGAAGGAGCCGTCCGCATGAGCCCGCACCTCCGCAGCCCCCGCCCCCGACGCGCCGCCGCCGCCAGCCTGCTGGCCGGCTTCGCCGTTCTCGGCTGCCTGGGCCTCCTGCCCGCCCAGGCCCGTCCCGCCGGGCCCATGGCCCTCGCGGATACCGGCGCGCGGCCCCTCGCCCCGCAGGCCCCGCAGCAGGTCAGCCTCATCCCCAGCGCCTGCCGGGTGGACGTGGCCGAGAGCATCGCGCCGGAGCAGCCGCGGCTCTGCGACGAGGGAGAGGTGGCGGTCAGCCTGGGCATCACCTGCCCCACCAGCCTGCCGGTGCACCTGGTCATCGCGGTGGACCGCTCCAAGTCCATCGCCGACCCGCCCACCAACCCCTTCCTGCGCGACATCCAGCAGTCCGCGCGCCAGGTGCTGGACGTCATCGACTTCGACGCGGACCCGGAGAACAAGGCCGGCGTGCTCTCGCACGGCTTCCGGGTGACCGTGGAGACCGAGCTGACCAACGATCCCGGCCGGGCCTCCGGGGGCGTCAGCGCCGTGCGCTACCAGGCCGCCGACCTGGGCGAGGATCCGGCCAAGGCCATCGACAAGGCGATGCAGCTCCTGCGCGACGCGCGCACGCCGGCCATCTCGCCCATCGAGGTCATCCTGCTCTACGGCGACGGCTGTGACCCCTCGGTGGGCGGCTGCCCCGCCGCCTCCAAGGCCGCCGCCTCGCGGGCCGCGGGCGAGGGCGTGGCGGTGATGACCGTCTGCTACGCCGAGAGCCCCCGCGAGACCTGCAAGAACACCTACAAGCAGATGGCCAGCGACCCCAGCTACTACTTCGAGTCCCGCAGCGCCGGGGTGCCCAAGGCCCTCAAGCAGCTGCTGGACCAGGGCAAGGGCCTCTACCTGAAGCAGCTCAACCTGCTGGAGGTGCTGGGGCCGCAGATCAACTACGTGGCCGGCTCCGGCACGCCCCTGCCCACGGCCCTGCCGCCGCGCCTGACCTTCGGCTTCAAGGATGCCAAGGTGGCCACACCGCAGGTGGCGGGCTACCGCATCAAGCCGGCCCAACTGGGCAGCCTCGCCCTGCGCAGCGGCGAGAGCGCGGTCAGCTTCGTGGACAGCTTCGGGCGCTCGCGGGCCGGCATCACCGTGCCCCTGCGCAGCCTGAACGTGGAACCCTGCATCGAGGCCTCGCCCACGCCCGAGGCCTCCGCCACGCCCGCCGCCTCCGCTACCCCCACGGACCCGCCCACGGCCACCGCCTCGCCCAGCCCCCAGGCCACCCCCCTGCCCAGCCTGACCTTCACGCCCACCGCCTCGGCCACGGCCCAGACGCGGCGGGTCTACCTTCCCCTGCTCCTGCGCCAGGCCTGCAAGCCGGCGGTCTCCAACCGCAACTACGTCATCCTGGTCCTGGACGCCTCCAGCAGCATGGAGGAGTCCTCCGGCGCCCAGACCAAGATCGCCGCGGCCAAGGCGGCGGCCCTGGCCTTCGTCGACCTCCTGAAGCCCGGCGTGGACGCGGTGGGCCTGGTGCCCTTCAACAGCCAGGCTGCGCCCTTTGAGCAGGGATCGGTCTGGCCGGGCGAGGACTTCGGACCCACCCGCGCGGCTATCGCCGGCATCCGCACGGCTCCGGGCACGCGCATCGACCTGGCCCTGGCCCGGGTGCAGGAGATCCTGCGCGAGATGCGGAGCAGCCTCGGCGCCTACGACAACGTCCTGACGGTGCTCATGACCGACGGCCGCCCGGACCAGGGCACGGTCCCCGCCATCCTGGAGAGCGCCGCGGCCATCAAGGGCGCGGGCATGCGCCTCTACACGGTGGGCCTGGGCGCGGACATCGACCGCGACCTGCTGCGCCAGGTGGCCTCGGGCCCCGGCTACTACCTGGAGGCCCCCTCGGGCGACGACTTGGAGGCCCTCTACCGCTCCCTGGCCGTCAACGTGGGCTGCCCCGGCGGCAGCATGTGGGGGCAGGGCGGCGGAGGGATCGTCCGGTAGAGCGGCCATCATGGCGATGTAGCGCCTAGAGCGATGATCGATCAGGTGTAGCGCCTGGCCTGCGACCACCCGGCGACTGAAGTCGCGGGCTGGTTAAGACCAAGTCCACTGGCGTGGACTGCTGAAAGCGCTACATCACCTCGATGGCTGCTCTAACCACTTGGGGTCGTACCCAGGCCTGCACCCGATTGCATTCCACAGGCGGTCGGCGACACACTTGGGTTCGACTTCGAAGCGCTACACCACCATGAACATCGCTCGGGCAGGCCCCTGCGCCCCCTCCGTCCCTGCCTTCGCCTCCGTCCGCCTCGGTCACCTATCTCCTACGGCGTCCCGCCCGTGGTCGCTCTCCCCGTCGCCGTCCCAGTACCCGTCGGCGTCGCCGTCGCCGTCGCTGTCGCCGTCGCTGTCGCCGTGGGCGTGGGCGTCACCAGGCGCCAGTCGCGCTTCATCGCCGCCAGCAGCGCCGCCGACACCCGGTCGGAGGCCGGCCGGGTGAGGTGGACGCCGTCGCCCTGGCGGATGACCACCTCCTCGCCCCTGGCGTCGCGCTGGAAGGGCGTGAAGCCGCCGTCGGGCCCGGCGAAGAGGTCCCAGGTGGGCTGGAAGCGCACCCAGGGCCGGTCCTGGGCCGCCGCCTGCACCACCTCGTTGATCGCCCGGGCCGCCGCCATGTGGCTCTCGTCCTCCATCGGCGGCATGCCCACCCAGTAGAGGCGCAGGTCCGGGCGGCGGCAGAGGTCCATCATCGCCGCCACGCGGCGCTGGTACTCCGCCTTCCAGTCCGGGTCGCCCACGTACCAGAGGGCCTGGCCGTCCGGGCTGAGCAGGTTCTGGTTCTCGTTGCCCCCGAAGACCGCCACCACCGCCTCCGGGTGGGGCGCCTCGGCCATCAGGGCCGCCAGACGGGCCGGCCAGTCGAAGTAGTCCGGCCGGGTGAGGGCCGTGGCGATCTTGAAATCCAGGCGGGCGGCGATCGGCTCGCCCGCTCCGGCCAGGCGCTGCAGCTCGTAGCCGAAGGGCTCGGCGAAGGAGTCGCCGATGACCAGGATGCGCAGGGGGTCGGCCAGGGTCACCGTGCGCAGGGCGGCCAGGGTGGCCGTCGCCGTGGGCGGCGGCGATGCGGTCGCCCCCGCGCTGGGCCTTCCCGCGGTCCCCGCCGTGCCGGCCGCCGCATCGCCGCCCGCCGCCCCGGCCGCCGTCGCCCCGGCCGCTGCCCCGCCGCGCGGCCCCTCCAGCCCAGTCGACCCATCCGCCCGCCGGGATCGCGCGCCCGGCAGCTCCGCGCGGCCCAGGCCCCAGCCCCCCAGCGGGCCCGCCGCCACCCGGGCCGCCAGCCGGTCCATCGCCGCCTCCGGGCCTTCCAGGCCCGCCGCCTCCACCAGGCCCCGCCAGCCCTCGGCCAGGGCCAGCAGCCGGCGCTGGCGCGGGCCCAGCTCCTGGCGGGCGGCCAGGTCCACCAGGCGGCCGCTGGCCAGGACGGCCACCGTCAGGAGGCAGAGCAGGAGGGCGCCGAAGACCGCCCGGTGGCGGCTGGGGGCGGCGTTCGCCGCCTCGGCTGTGTCCGGGAGCGCGAGCCTGGGGTGCGGCACCTGGATCCCGGATGCCACAGGGTCGACCGAGGTCGGCGTCATCGGACCTGCAGGCGATACCGCAGGATCCTGGCCTGCCCCCGCCAACGGCCCGGCCACCGGGCTTGCACCGGGAGCCGACCTCGGACGCCGCAAGCGGCCTCGCCTCCCCATTCCCGTCAGAACTGGAAGTAGATGAAGGGCGCCACGCCGCGCGGCCCCAGCATCAGGCAGAGGAAGATGAAGACGCCCAGGGCCAGGCCCTGCAGCGGCAGGGGCAGGCGGGCGTAGGCCCGCTCCAGGGGCGCCAGGCCGCGCGGCGGGAGCTGCTGCCAGAGGAGCATCGCCAGGGCCACCAGGAGGGGGCCCAGGACGGAAGCCGGCGGCGGGGTCCAGGCCAGGGCCAGACCGCTGAGAAGGCGGCCGGCCAGCTGGAAGCCCTCCAGCCCCGGGCCCTGGGCGCGGAAGAGGATCCAGCCCAGGCAGATGAAGTGGAAGGTGCGCAGGCGGCCCCAGGCCTCGGCGAACGGGCCGCGCGGCGGGGCGGCGGCGGGGCGGCCGAAGGCCCGCTCGGCGGCCAGGCCCAGGCCCTGCCAGAGCCCCCAGGCCAGGAAGGTGAGGGAGGCCCCGTGCCAGAGGCCGCCCAGGCCCATCGTCACGAGCAGGTTGAGGTAGCCGCGGGCCTTCCCGACGCGGCTCCCGCCCAGGGGGATGTAGAGGTAGTCGCGCAGCCAGCGGCTGAGCGTCATGTGCCAGCGGCGCCAGAAATCCTGGATGCTGGCCGCGGCGTAGGGACGGTCGAAGTTCTGCGGGAAGCGGATCCCCAGGAGCAGGGCCAGGCCGATGGCCATGTCGGTGTAGCCGCTGAAGTCGGCGAAGATCTGCACCGCGTAGCCGTAGACCGCGGCCAGGATCTCCAGGGCCGAGAAGCGCTCCGGCGCGCCGAAGACCGGGTCCACCAGGGCAGCGGCCAGGTAGGAGGAGACCACCACCTTCTTGAAGAGGCCGCCGCCGATCAGCCAGGCCGCGCGCGAGGCCTCGGCCCGGCCCACCCTGAGGCGGCGGCCGAGCTGGGGCACGAACTCGGCCGCACGGACGATGGGGCCGGCCACCACGTGGGGGAAGAAGGCCAGGTAGACCGCGAAGTCCAGGGTGGCCACCGGGGCCATCCCGCGGTAGACGTCGACAACGTAGCTGATGGCCTGGAAGCTGAAGAAGCTGATGCCCACCGGCAGGGCCAGCTTGACCAGGGGCAAGCGCCAGGCCAGGTCCAGGAGCTGGAAGAACTCGTTGCCCGTCTGGGCCAGGAAGAGGGCGTACTTGAACCAGGCCAGGATGCCCAGGTTGAAGGCCAGCCCCAGGGTCAGGAGCAGGCGCCGGCTCCGGCCGCCCGACGCGGCGCGATGGATCAGCCGGGCCAGGCCGGCGTTGGCCAGGGTCGAGAAGGCCAGGAGGGCCGTGTACTGCAGGCCGACGTAGCTCTCCCCCCAGTCGAAGGCCCCGTAGAAGACATAGCTGACCGCCAGGACGAAGACCCGCCAGGCCCGCCCCCGCCCGGCCAGGGCCCAGCAGACGGGGTAGACCAGGAGGAAGTAGAGGGCGAAGCCGAAGGTGGGGAAGAGCATCGACGATGGGGGGCGATCAGTCGGGCAGCCAGCTCAGGGCCCAGGCCCCGGCGGGTAAGGTCACGCGGGCGGGCGACGGCTCACCGCCCTCCGCCGGCAGCAGGACCAGGCGGGCGCCGAAGGCCTCGTCCGCCTCGCCCGGCTGGGCGAGCAGCCAGCGGCCGTCGGGGCTGAAGGCCAGGGGCGCGGCGTTGCTCCCCGGCAAGGTGAAGCGGGCCGTGGGGCTGTCGCGGTCCGGATCCAGGACCAGGATCTCCGTCGCAGCGGCGACCCCGACCGGGTAGAGGGCCAGGGCCAGGCGGCGGCCGTCGGCCGACCAGAGCGGGCGACCCAAGGTGGCGCCCGTGGGTGGACGGAGCAGCTCCCGCAGCCCACCGTCGGCCAGGTCAAGGAGGCGCAGGTGGTCGGCCAGCGGGGCGCCCTCGGCCAGGGCGAGTCGGCCCGGTCCGGCGGCCGGCGCCAGGCCGGCCAGGGTCACGGGGACCGCGGCCAGCTCCGCCCCCTGCGCCAGGTCGATCAGGCGCAGGCTGGCGACGATGCCGCTGTCCGCGGCCAGTTCAGAGACCGCCGCACGGCTGCGGGCGGGATCGTAGGCCTCCAGGGCTAGCTCCAGGGGGCGATCGGGGGCGGCGGGCGCGCGCCAGAGCAAGGTGCCGAGGCGGCCGCCGGTGGCCGTCCCGGCGGCTCCCGACCCGTCGCCGGCCGGCGCGCCGACCGCGTCGACCACGACCGAGCGCAGGGACCAGCCGCCAGGATCGCCGGCGCCGCCATCGCTCCCGCCCGGCAGTTCCTGCAGGCCGAAGGCGACGCGGTCGCCCTCCGGCGCCCAGGCGAAGCCGGCCAGGCGCGCGTGGCCGGCGTCGACCACCACCAGGGTGCGGGCGGGAGCCTCGGGCCGCAGGTCGCGCAGGATCAGGGCCTCGACGGCATCCTCGGGGCTGGAGCGCTGGATGATGCGGTAGACCACCCGGCGGCCGTCCGGCGCGGGGCGCCAGTCGGCGACGTTGCCCAGGGTGGAGGTGGCCCAGAGCGGGCGCCAGGCACCCGTGCCCGGGTCCAGCTCCTGGGCCTGGTTGCGTTCGGCGGCCAGGTCCTGGGCCATGACCACCAGGCGGCCGGCAGCCAGGGCCTCGGGCAGGGGGCCGGGGGCCAGGGCGGCGCCGCCCGCCGCGGTCTCGCCGGGAGCCTCGGGCGGGGGCGCCGCCGGTCCGTTGACGCGGCGGCAGGCGGCGGTGGCGATGAGGAGGCCGGCGACCAGGGCGAGGGTCGTGGATCGGCGCCCGCCGCGGGCGGCGAAGGGGGGGGAACCCATGGGGCGATTCTAGCACGCGGCGCGAGGCCCCCCGTGGACGGGCCAGGGCAATCGCAGCAAACGGGAGGCCGATCACCCCCCCGGCGACGGAAGTCGCCGGGGAGTCGGAGCCCGCACGTCTTGATGCGATTGCCCCCGTGGACGGGCCGGCCATAGGCCGCCGAGGACGGGAGGCGCATGCCCGTCACCGGGCCGGCAGGGGTCATCGCAGGGCCTTGTCCGACAGAGGCGCAAAGAAGCGTTAAAGGCCGGTGTCACGTCACCTGGGCGAGCGCCAGGGCCCGGGCCCTGCGCATCCACCCCGCCCGACGGCTTTCACGGAGGTCTCCGGCCATGCCACGCTCCCAGCCCCGCCCCCTCCCCTGGATCCTTGGCCTGCTCCTCCTGCCCGCCCTGGCCGCCGCCGGCCGTCCCTCGCTGCGGGCCGAGACCCTGCCGGGCGAGGCCTGGGCCCGGGCCTGCGACAGCGACAACCCCTACCTGGCCACCACCTTCTTCAGCCGCGGCCGGCAGCTGGGGGACGCGGCCGTCAAGGCCTTCAAGGACTCGGCCAACAACAGCGGCCACATCAGCCTGGCCACCCAGCGCCAGGTGGGGGCGGCCTGGGGCCTGGCCTATGTCCCGGGCGAGCAGGCGCTCTACGCCGGGGCCTACCACAAGCGCGGCACGGCCTTCGGCCCGGGCGGGCCGGGGGGCATCTACCGGATCGACCTGGAGAGCGGGGAGGTGCGGCTCTGGGCCCAGGTGCCGGATGCCGGCGAGGACCAGCACGAGCCAAGCGGCACGACGGGCCCGGACACCAAGGCCCGCGACTGGGCGGGCAAGACCAGCCTGGGCGACATCGATGCCAGCGAGGACGGCGCCCTGCTCTTCGTCAGCAACCTGCACAGCCGCCGCATCTACCGCTTCCGCCTGGCCGACGGCTCGCTCCTGGACAGCTTCCCCCACGGTGCGGCGGACGAACCCTGGGCCGCGGAGGCGCGCCCCTTCGGGCTCAAGGTCTGGCGGGGCCGGCTCTACCAGGGACTGGTCCATTCGGCCATGGAGAGCCAGGACCGGCAGCTCCTGGAAGCCCGGGTCTATTCCTCGGCCCTGGACGGCTCGGACCGGCAGCTGGTCAACCGCTTCCCCCTGACCTACGAGCGCGGCCTGGGCTTCTACATCCGCGCCGGCACCCGGGACTTCGAGATCCCGGCGGACTGGCGGCCCTGGAAGGACGGCTACAACACCAGCGGCCCGGACCGCGACGGCCTGCGCTACCTGGACAACGCCTTTCCCCAGCCCATGCTCTCGGACATCGAGTTCACGGACCAGGGCGACATGATCCTGGGGCTGAGGGACCGCTTCGGCGACATGGGCTACAACGGGCTCAACGACCTGGGCGCGGTGGCCGAACGGCCGGCGGTGGGGGTGGGCGATACCCTGCTCGCCCGCCGCGACGGCGCCGAGGACCGCTGGCTGACCCAGGCGGTGCCGGAGTACTACCGCTTCGACGCCGGGCCGGGCCTGCACGAGCAGAACGCCATCCACAACGAGACGGGCTATGGCGGCCTGGGGCGGCTGCACCTGTTGGACGTGGTGGTGACCACGGCCCTGGACCCGCTCTCCAACTACGCCGGCGGCGCCATGTGGTTCGACAACGCCACGGGGCGGGACACGGTGCGCGAGGACCTCTACCGCGCCGACGACCTGCGCACCTTCGGCAAGGCCAACGGCCTGGGTGACCTGGAGCTGCTCTGCGCCGACAGCGCCGTCACCCCCACGCCCCACGACACCGCGACCCCCACCGCCACCCCGTCAGCGCCCCCCCCGGCGACGCCCACCGACAGCGCGAGCCCCACGGCCAGCGCGACGGCCACCGCGACGCCCACGGTCACCGCGACGCCCACCGCCAGCGCGACCTGGACCCCCTCGGCCACCCCCACCCCCTACCGCATCTACCTGCCCTTCACCGAGAAGACCAAGCCCTGCGACCCCGACGCCTACCGCACCTCGGTGGTCCTGGTCCTGGACCGCTCCACCTCCATGCTGCGGCCCATCGAGGCCGGCGGCATCCCCAAGAACGAGGCCGCCATCGAGGCCGCCAAGCGCTTCCTGGCCTTCCTGCAGCTGGAGGACGACGGCCGCGGCCGCCGCGACCAG
>WBZV01000529.1_pt1 | contig 22029 bp, 25 predicted proteins | sample 5204221 | NCBI WGS metagenome assembly WBZV01 (sample SAMN12344360, study PRJNA552823) | activated sludge metagenome | biome: Activated sludge suspended growth; feature: Nitrification reactor; material: Wastewater; isolation source: activated sludge from nitrification reactor of wastewater...
GGAATACCTCGTCGCGGCCGAAGAAGGTGCGGCCCACATTCCAGGTGACGCCCTTGTCGACCACGGCATCGCCGCAGCCGATGCGATCGAGGATCTCCAGCGCGCGCTTGGCGTAGCACAGGCCGCGCGAGCCGACGCTGACGGTGTCGTCGTCGTCGAGCAGCAGCACGCGCTGCCCTTGCATGGCGAGGTCGATGGCCGCGGCCAGGCCGATCGGGCCGGCGCCGACGACGACCACCGGATGGCGATCCCCCTTGCCGGCGCGATCGAGCTCGGCCGGGCGGCGGTAGGCAAACTTCGGGTAGGTGTAGGTGCTCAGCATCGGTGCAGGCTCAGCGCTTGAATTCCTTCTCGTGCATCCAGGCGGCGTGCTTGGGTGCGCGGCGCGTCTTCGCCCACTCGTTCAGCATCTCCCACTTCACCGCGTCGAGCTTGGCGTTCATCTCCGGCGTGGCGGTGTCGGCCGCGAGTTCGACGCGGTGGCCGTTCGGATCGAAGAAATAGATCGACTGGAACAGCGTGTGGTCGGTCGGGCCGAGCACCTCGATGCCGGCCGCCTGCAGCTTCGCCTTGGTGGCGAGCAGTTCGTCCATCGAGCCGACCTTGAAGGCGATGTGCTGCACCCATTCCGGCGTGTTCGCATCGCGCCCCATGGGCGGCGAGTTCGGGATCTCGAAGAAGGCGAGGATGTTGCCCGCGCCGGCGTCGAGGAAGACGTGCATGTAGGGGTCGGGCGCCTTGGTGGAGGGCACCTGGTCTTCGGCGATCGCGAGCACGAATTCCATGCCCAGGTGATCGCGGTACCACTCGACGGTCTGCTTGGCGTCGCGGCAGCGGTAGGCGACGTGGTGAATGCGCTGGATGCTCATGACAGCCCCTCGTCCGACGGGTACGTCGGCCGATCCCCCGAGGGGATGCGGGCCGGCTTGGGAGCGGCCCGGCGCTCGGCCCGCACGAAGATTGACGCGGTGAGTTTCATGCTGTCTGTCTCCTCAGGATTCGAGCGCGGCCCACATCTGGCGGTCGCGCTCGGCGGTCCAGATGCGCGGGTCGGGGTATTGCGTGACCTCGTCGTAGCAGCGCGTCACGTCGAAGGGCATGCAATGGTCGAAGATGACCCATTTGCCGTACTTGGGCGCGAGCCTGGCGTAGGTGTCCTTGTAGACGGCATTGAGATCCTTGCCCGCCGCGACGCCGGCCTCGACGGCGGCGCGCACGTCGGCGATGAAGGCGCGCGTGCCGGCCAGCCCGGCCTGGACCTGCTCGGGCGTGGTCAGCGCCGCGCCGCGGCCGGGCACCAGCTTCTCGGGCTTCAGCGCGGCGATGTTGTCGAGTGTGGCCGGCCAGTCCTTGAAATACGCGTCGCCGGCATAGGGCGTGGCGTCGAACTCGACCAGGTCGCCGCTGAACAGGATCTTCTGCTGCGGCAGCCAGGCCACCGTGTCGCCCTTGGTGTGGCCGCGGCCGAGCTGCAGCAGCTGCACTTCCAGCTTGCCCAGCCACAGCGTCATCTTCCCGGTGAAGGTCAGCGTCGGCCAGGTCAGCCCCGCCGGCACGCTCTCGACGTTGCGGAACAGGCGCGGGAAGCGGCCGATCTCGCTGGCCTTGTCCTGCTCGCCGCGTTCGACGATCAGGTCGTAGGTGTCCTGGCTGGCGATGATCTGCTGCGGCTGGTAGGCCGAGGCGCCGAGCACGCGCACCGCGTGGTAGTGCGTCAGCAGCACGTACTTGATCGGCTTGTCGGTCACCTCGCGGATGCGGCGGATCACGTCCTGCGCCATCACCGGCGTGGCCTGGGTGTCGAGCACCAGCACCGCGTCGTCGCCGACGATCACACCGGTGTTGGGGTCGCCCTCGGCAGTGTAGGCGTAGGCGTTGTCGGACAGCTTGGTGAAGCTGACCTTCTTCTCTTCCAGGTCGGCCTGGCTGGCGAATGTCTTCTGGCTCATTCGGGCTCCGTGATGCTTGTTTGCTCTTTGCAAACGCATTCGCACTTTACGGGAGGCATTGTGCTATGTCAAACTCGTTTGCATGGAACAAAGAGTGATGCGCAAGCAGCGCGCGGTGCAATCGGTGGAGGTCGGCGGGCGGCTGCTGATCGCGCTGGCGCAGCAGGCCGCGGCCATGACGCTGAAGGATCTGGCCGCCGCCGCCGGGCTGCCGGCCTCGCGCGCCCACCCCTACCTGGTGAGCTTCGGCCGCCTCGGGCTGATCGAGCAGGATGCGGTGAGCGGGCGTTATGCGCTCGGGCCGGCGGCGCTGCAGCTGGGCCTCGCCTGCCTGCACCAGCTCGATCCGCTCAAGGCCGCGGGGCCGGTGGCGGAAGCGCTGTCGCAGCAGATCGACCAGACGGTGGCGATCGCGCTGTGGGGCAACATGGGCCCGGCGATCGTGCGCGTGATCGAGGGCAGCCAGCCGCTGCACGTGAACATGCGCGCCGGCTCGGTGATGGCGCTGCTGGGCACGGCCACCGGGCGCGCGTTCGCGGCGGTGCTGCCGGCGCGCGTGGTCAAGGAGATGCTCGCCGGGCTGCAGGGCGATGCGCGCCGCGCCGACCGCACGCCGGTGAAGGACGTGGCGCGTGAGCTCGAGGCCATCACCGCCGAGTACCGCCGCCACGGCGTGACACGCGCGGTCGGCCGGCCCATCCCCGGCGTGAACGCCTTCAGCGCCCCGGCCTTCGACCACGAAGGCCGGCCGGCGCTGGTGCTCACCGCGCTCGGCCACGAAGACAACTTCCCGGTCGGCTGGGAGTCGCCGCTGGCCAAGGCGGTGCGCGAGGCCGCGGCCGCGGTGTCGCACCGGCTCGGCCACCGCGGCTGAAGACGCCCCAGAAAGACAAACCCCTCCCGACCGGAGGTGGGAGGGGCGGGCGGCTGACGCCGCCGGGTGGGGCTCCGGAGGGAAAGAGTCCGGGGCTCCTGGCGCGCAGGGACTGCGCCATTGGTTGCGCCTGCTGAGCAGGCCCTTCAAAGCTAGGTCAGGTCGCGCGCGAGTTCAAGCGCCACGGCCGCTCGTGTTTCCTCTTGTCACCCGGCCGGCTTCATGATCTCGGCGATCACGCCGGCCACCCGCTGCTCGACCGCTGCATCCATGCGGATCGAACGCCCCCATTCGCGCGAAGTCTCGCCCGGCCACTTGTTGGTCGCGTCCAGGCCCATCTTGCCGCCCAGGCCGCTGACCGGCGAGGCGAAGTCGAGGTAGTCGATCGGCGTCTGGTCGACCAGCGTGGTGTCGCGCACCGGGTCCATGCGCGTGGTGAGGGCCCAGATCACCTCGTCCCAGCGGCGGATGTCGACGTCGTCGTCGGTCACCACGATGAACTTCGTATACATGAACTGGCGCAGGAAGCTCCACAGCCCGAACATCAGGCGCTTGGCATGGCCCGGGTAGGCCTTGCGGATGCTGATGATCGCCATGCGGTAGCTGCAGCCCTCGGGCGGCAGATAGAAATCGACGATCTCCGGAAACTGCTTCTGCAGGATCGGCACGAACACCTCGTTGAGCGCCACGCCCAGCACCGCCGGCTCGTCGGGCGGCTTGCCGGTGTAGGTGGAGTGGTAGATGGGCTCGCGGCGGTGCGTGAGGCGCGTGATCTCGAATACCGGGAACCAGTCCTGCTCGTTGTAATAGCCGGTGTGGTCGCCGAACGGCCCTTCCAGCGCGTGCAGGTAGCCGTTGATTTCCTTCAAGGCGACGCCGTGCTCGCTGGTGCCCGTCCAGCCGGGCTCGGCCGGCGGGATGTGGCCTTCCAGCACGAACTCGGCGGAAGCCGGCACCTGCAGCATCACGCCGGCATCGCCGACACGCGTGTCGGCCACCTCGGTGCGGCTGCCGCGCAGCAGGCCGGCGAACTGGTATTCGGAGAGCGTGTCGGGCACCGGCGTCACCGCGCCCAGGATGGTGGCCGGATCCGCGCCCAGCGCCACCGCGATCGGGAACGGCTGGCCGGGCCTGGCGAGCGCGAACTCGCGGAAGTCGAGCGCGCCGCCGCGATGCGCCAGCCAGCGCATGATCACCTGATGGCGGGCGATCACCTGCTGGCGGTAGATGCCCAGGTTCTGGCGCGCGCGGGCGTTCGGCCCGCCCTGCGGCCCGCGCGTCACGACCAGACCCCACGTGATCAGGGGGCCCACGTCGCCCGGCCAGCAGGTCTGCACCGGCAACTGGCCCAGATCGACCTCGGCGCCTTCCAGCACCACCTCCTGGCAGGCCGGCGAGCGCACGACGGCCGGCTTCATGTCCCACACCGCCTTGGCCATCTGTAACAAACGACCCGTATCCTTGAGGCCCTTGGGCGGCTCCGGCTCCTTCAGCCGGGCCAGCAGCTGGCCCACCTCGCGCAGCTCGTTCACCTCGGTGGCGCCCATGCCGAGCGCAACCCGGCGCGGCGTGCCGAACAGGTTGGCGAGCACCGGAAACTTGTAACCGACAGGCTGTTCGAAGAAAAGTGCCGGACCGCCCGCGCGCAGCACGAAGTCACTGACCGCTGTCATCTCCAGCCGCGCCGAGACTGGCTCGCGCACGCGCCTGAGCTCGCCGAGCTTCTCCAGCCCGGCCATGAAGTCGCGTAAATCCCGGCACTTCATACGAAATCGTAATTATAGGCGAGTTTCATAGTCTTGACCGGTTATTAAACGGCTTCCTAGAATTCGCGCCGTTCGCACCGCTTCGGGATAACCCCAGGCCCACGGTGCAGGGATAGAGAAGCAGCGCAGCTGCTGCCAGCATCGGACCGGAGTCCGATGAACCGCCGGGAAGCCGCGCAAGACGGCATCCGAGAACCGGCCCAGGATTATCACCGTCGCCTCCCGGCTCATGCCGGGAGCACGCCCCAGGCGGGGCCGGCGGCCGCGAAGAAAGGAGTGACATGACGACGCTGAAGCGATGCCTCACGCGTGCCCTGCGGGTGCGCGATGCCATCGGCGAGTCGGCCACGGTGTTCCTCAAGGACGTCGGCCAGGGCTTGCTCGAAGTCAGCCACAACATGCTGGCGCTGATCGGCCTGCTGATCGTGGCGGCCGCGCTGTTCGGCTACGGCAAGCCCGAGCTGCGCCACGCCGTCGAGACCGAGGCGCTGGGCTGGCTGCAGGCGCGCCACGAGGCACGCGCCGAGCCCGCCGAGTTGCTGGCCCAGCAGCTGAGCGAGCCGGAGGCGATCGCACGCGCCACCGCCGCCGACCCCAAGGAGCTGAACCGCCAGCAGGCCGCGGTGGCGATGTGGCTCTCGCGCCGCTACCGCGTCGCGCCGGAGCCCATCAGCCGCCTGGTGCAGGAGGCGTGGACCGTCGGCCAGCGCGCCGGGCTGGACCCGACCCTGATCCTCGCCATCATGGCCGTCGAGTCGAGCTTCAACCCGTTCGCCCAGAGCGGCGTGGGCGCCCAGGGTCTGATGCAGGTGATGACCAAGGTCCACGACGACAAGTACGAGGCCTTCGGCGGCAAGCACGCGGCCTTCGACCCGGTGAGCAACCTGCGCGTCGGCGTGCAGGTGCTCAAGGAGTGCATCGCGCGCGCCGGCAGCCTGGAAGCCGGCCTGCGCTACTACGTCGGCGCCGCCAATCTGGAAGACGATGGCGGCTACGTCGGCAAGGTGCTCGCCGAGCAGAACAACCTGCGCCTGGTGGCCTCCGGCAAGACGGTGTCGCACAGCGTCGCGCTGGTGCCGGTGTCGCTGCCGGCCGCGGCCGCCTCGGGTGTGCAGCGCGGCCAGCCGCAGCCGGCCAAGGCCGAGCCCGCGACGGACGAGCGTCCCGAGCAGGTCGCCCTGGCGCACTGAGGCGGGCGGATAGCGGCCCGGGGCGAAGCGCCCCTCCGCTACACTTGCGCCACCGCGCGACTGGCGATGCGGCCCCGCCCTGGGGCCTGAGGTGGTGTACCACCGGGAAGCGCGGTCGGTGCCCGACGCTCGTGGGCATCGGATCCGCCGTTCGCCTGGGCAGCCCTGCGGCCGCGTCACACGCGGCACGCACCGGGACCTTCTGCTGTCAAGGACTGCCGTCACCATGTTCGACCGTACCGCCTCCACCGTCGCCAACGTCGACCCCGAGATCTGGGCCGCCATCCAGCGCGAGAACCAGCGCCAGGAAGACCACATCGAGCTGATCGCCTCGGAGAACTACGCCTCGCCGGCCGTGATGGCCGCGCAGGGCTCGCAGCTCACCAACAAGTACGCCGAGGGCTACCCGGGCAAGCGCTACTACGGCGGCTGCGAATATGTCGACGTGGTGGAGCAGCTCGCCATCGAGCGCGCCAAGCAGATCTTCGGCGCCGAATTCGCCAACGTGCAGCCGAACTCCGGCTCGCAGGCCAACCAGGGCGTGTTCTTCGGCCTGCTGCAGCCGGGCGACACCATCATGGGCATGAGCCTGGCCGAAGGCGGCCACCTCACCCACGGCATGCCGCTGAACATGAGCGGCAAGTGGTTCAAGGTGGTCAGCTACGGCCTGAACGCCAAGGAAGAGATCGACTACGACGCGATGGAGCGCCTGGCGCACGAGCACAAGCCGAAGCTGATCATCGCCGGCGCCTCGGCCTACGCGCTGCGCATCGACTTCGAGCGCTTCGCCAAGGTGGCCAAGGCGATCGGCGCCTGGTTCATGGTCGACATGGCGCACTACGCCGGCCTGATCGCCGCGGGCGTGTACCCGAACCCGGTGCCCTTCGCCGACGTGGTCACGACCACCACGCACAAGACGCTGCGCGGCCCGCGCGGCGGCCTGATCCTGATGCGCGGCGAGGAGGTCGCCAAGAAGATCAACAGCGCGATCTTCCCCGGCATCCAGGGCGGCCCGCTGATGCACGTGATCGCCGCCAAGGCGGTGGCCTTCAAGGAGGCGCTGTCACCCGAGTTCAAGGCCTACCAGCAGCAGGTGGTGAAGAACGCCGCGGCGATGGCGCAGACGCTGGTCTCGCGCGGCCTGCGCATCGTCAGCGGCCGCACCGAGAGCCACGTGATGCTGGTCGACCTGCGCCCCAAGGGCCTGACCGGCAAGGAAGCCGAAGCCATCCTCGGCAGCGCGCACATCACCTGCAACAAGAACGGCATCCCGAACGACCCGCAGAAGCCGATGATCACCAGCGGCATCCGCCTCGGCTCGCCGGCGATGACCACGCGCGGCTTCAAGGAAGCACAGGCCGTGCTGACCGCCAACCTGATCGCCGACGTGCTCGACAAGCCGCACGACGAGGCGAACATCGCGGCGGTGCGCGCCAAGGTCGCGGCGCTCACCAAGGACTTCCCCGTCTACCGCTGAGCCGGGCCGAGGCTGACGCATGCGCTGCCCTTTCTGCGGCCACGTCGACACGCAGGTCGTCGAGACCCGCGAGTCCGACGAGGGCGACCAGATCCGCCGGCGGCGGCGCTGCCAGCAGTGCGACAAGCGCTTCACCACCTACGAGCGCGCCGAGATCGCGCTGCCGTCCGTCGTCAAGAAGGACGGCACGCGCGAGGAGTTCGTGCTTGCCAAGCTGCGTGGCTCGATGTCGCTGGCGCTGCGCAAGCGGCCGGTGAGCGTCGAGCAGATCGACGCGGCGGTCGAGCGCATCCAGGAGAAGCTGCTCAACAGCGGCGCCAAGGAAGTCGCCTCCACCCGGCTGGGGGAGCTGGTGATGCGCGAGCTGAAGCGCATCGACAAGGTCGCCTACGTGCGCTTCGCTTCCGTCTACCGTTCCTTCGAGGACGTGGACGAGTTCCGGCAGCTGATCCGCGACATCTGATGTGAGCCTCCCCCGCCCGGGGGAGCCACCACCCGGTGCCCCGCTGCGGGCCCCGGCCCCTCCGCCCCTCGGCGGGACGCGCGCAGCCGCGTCGATTCCTAGAGTCCGTGCAACGCCTCAGCGGAGCACGACATGGACTCGAACCCCACCTCGCAACAAGGCCTGACGCTGGTCGAGGCGGCCGTCGTGGTCGCCATCGTCGCGATCTCGGTGACGGCCGCGGTGCCCAGCCTGCAGCGCCTGCTCGAACAGCGCCGGCTCGATGCGGCCGCCAGCGAGCTCGCCGCGACGCTGCAGCTGGCCCGCAACGAGAGCATCGCGCGCAACCGCGTGGTGCGCTTCGCCCACGACGAGGCCAACGGCTGCCATCTGCTGCACACCGGCGCGGCCGGCGCCTGCCGCTGCACGCCGCAGGGCGGCGGCGAGTGCGCGAGCGGCGCGACGCTGATCCGCAGCGCCGGCAGCACGGCCGGCATCGCCATCCAGGGCAACGCCGCATCGCTCGCCTTCGACCCGCTGCACGGCACCGTCACGCCCACGGCCACCTGGCGCGTCAGCGCTCGCGACGGCCGCGCGATCCACCACGTGATCAACGTGATGGGCCGCGTGCGCAGCTGCTCGCCCGACGCCGCCGTGCCCGGCTACGCCGCCTGCTGAAGAACCGCATCCACGAGGAGGAAGCACCATGAAGCATCGCACCATCATTTCGCGCCGCGCCGCACGCGGCTTCACGCTGGTCGAGCTGCTCGCCGCGGTGAGCATCGCCGGCGTGCTGTCGAGCATCGCCTGGCCGAGCTTCGAGGGCAGCCTGCAGCGTGCACGCCGCGCCGATGCGACCCTCTCGATGGCGCAACTGCAGATCGTGCAGGAACGCTGGTACGCCAACCGCGGCCGCTACGGCAACCTGGCCGAGCTGCGCCTGCCCGAGCGCAGCAGCGCCGGCCACTACCGGCTCGAGGTGGTGGCGGCCGACGAGCAAGCCTATGTCGCCCACGCCCTGGCCAGCGGCGCACAGGCGCGCGATGCCGCCTGCCGCAGCCTGCGCCTGAGCGTGAGCGGCGGCGTGACGACGCGCGAGTCCGGCGCCGACGAACGCTTCGGCAACGACGCGGCGGCCAACCGGCGCTGCTGGAATCTGTGAGCGCGAGGCCCGCCATGCGCCGCTGCCAGACCGGCCTGTCGCTCGTCGAGCTCATGATCGGCCTCGCGCTCGGCCTCTTCATCAGCGCCGCCGGCTTCGCGGCCTTCGCCGAGCAATGGCGCGAGCATCGCCACGCCACGCTGGCGATGCGCCTGCAGCAGGATCTGCGCAGCGCCGCCGAGCTGGTCGCTCGCGACCTGCGCCGCGCCGGGTACTGGGCCGCGCCGGCAGCGTCGCGCCCCAACCCCTATGCCGCGTTCGCGCCGCAGGCGGCCGCCTCCGACGCCGCCAGCTACGCCTACTCGCGCGACGCGATCGAGAACCACGTTCTCGACGGCACCGAGCAGTTCGGCTTGCGCCTGCGCCGCGGCGTGATCGAGCTGCAGCTCGGCGCGGGCGGCTGGCAGGCGCTCACCGATGCCGGCACCCTGGTCGTCACCGAGTTTCTGCTCGAGCCGCGCCTGCAGCAGCTCTCGCTGCTGGAGCACTGCGCACGCCCCTGCCCGGCGGGCGTGGCCTGCGATGCCCACGTGAACGTGCGCCGCCTCGCGCTGCGCATCACGGCACGCGCTGCGAGCGATGCCTCGCTGGTGCGCCGGATCGACACCCTGGTGCGCCTGCGCAACGACGAGGTCGCGGGCGCCTGCCCCGCCTGAGGAGCCGAACATGAGCAAGCACCCTTCACTGCACGGCCAGCGCGGCGCGGCCACGCTCGCGATCACACTGGCCCTGCTGATCGGAATGCTGGTGACGCTGCTGGCCGCCAACCGCAACCTGCTGATCGAACTGCGCCAGTCGTCCAACCAGGCGCAGGCGGCTGCGGCCTTCGAGGCCGCCGAGGCCGGCCTGGACTGGGCCGTGGCGATGCTCAATGCCGACGCGCGCATCGGCACCGACTGCAAGCCCTCGCCGCTGGCGACGCAGAGCTTCCGCGAGCGCCACCTCGACACGGCGCTGCCGGCCTTCACGCCGCGGGGCGTGCAACCGGCCTGCGTGCGCGGCGACGCAGGCTGGAACTGCGCCTGCCCCGACAGCGGCGTGGCCACGCCGGCGGCCAGCGGCGCCGCGTTCGCACTGCGCTTCGAGGCGGGTGCAAGCGACGGCCGCTTGCGTGTCGTCGCCACCAGCGGCGCGCTGGCCGAGCACAGCGCCTCGATCGCGCTGCAGCCGGCGCTCGCCGCACCGCCGGCCGCCGCGCTCACCGTGCGCCCGGCCGGTCTCGCGGCCGAGCCCTTCTTCGCCGGACTGTTCGGCTTGTCGAAGGCGCAATGGCTGCGCCAGCCGGCGGTGCGACAGATCGACTGCCGCGGCGACTGCGGCGCGGCGATCGCCGTCGCTGCCGGCCAGGGCGCGACCCTGCTCGCGCTGCCCGGCGACCTGACGCTGCGCGGCCCGCTCACGCTCGGCTCGCCGGAGCGCCCGCTGCTGATCGTCGCCGCGGGGGCCTTGCAGTTGCAGGGCGCGGTGCAGTTGCACGGCGTCGCCCATGCCGCGAGCCTCGCCTGGATCGGCCCGGCCGCCACGGTGCGTGGCGCGCTGATCAGCGAGGGCGTCGCAGCCGGCGACGCCTCGCTGGACCTGCAGCGCGACGCCGATGTGCTCGAGGCCCTGCGCACGCGCCAGGGCAGCTTCGTGCGGCTGCCCGGCAGCTGGCGCGACTTCTGATCGTCGAAGGAGCCATTCATGCGCAAGCCCCTGCCCCGCCGCCAGCGCGGCCTGACGCTGATCGAGGCGCTGTTCGCCTTCCTCGCCCTCTCGATCGGCGCGCTCGCGCTGCTGCGCTTCCAGCCCGAGTTGCGCCAGCACGCCGAGTTCGCGCGCCAGCGCGGCGAGGCGGTGCGGCTGGCCCAGCAGGAAATCGAAGGCCTGCGCGGCTTTGCCACGCGCGCAGAGTTCGACGCGATCGCCACGCGTGCCTTCACGATCGAGCCCGACGGCCTGGGCAGTCCGCGCTACGCGCTGCAGCGGCGCGTCGATGCGCTCGCCTGGCCGGGTGCGAAGGCGATCGAGGTGATCGTGGCCTGGACCGACCGGCAGGGCGCGGCGCAGCAGGTGGCGCTGGCCACGCTCGTCGCCGGCGAGGAGCCGGCGCTGGCCGCGGCCAGCCTGCTGCCGCGCTGAGCCGCGGCCTTCGCGCAAAATCCGGTGCATGAGCGCTGCGCCCTTCCCCACGCCCATGCACGAGGCCCTTGCGCTGGCCGAGCAGTCGATCGGCCTGACCGAGCCGAACCCGCGCGTCGGCTGCGTGATCGTGGCACCCGACGGCCGCGTGCTCGGCCGCGGCCGCACGCAGCAGGCCGGCGGGCCGCATGCCGAGGTGATGGCGCTGCGCGACGCCGCGGCGCGCCACGAGATCGTGCACGGCGCCACCGCCTACGTGACGCTGGAACCCTGCGCCCACCACGGCCGCACGCCGCCCTGCTGCGACGCGCTGATCGAGGCCAGGCTGGCCCGCGTGGTGATGGCCCTGGTCGACCCCTTTCCGCAGGTGGCGGGCCAGGGCGCGGCACGGCTGCGAGCGGCTGGCATCACGGTCGAGGAAGGCCTGCTCGCCAAGGAAGCGCGCGAGCTCAATATCGGATTCTTCTCGCGCGTGCAGCGCGGCCGGCCCTGGCTGCGCCTGAAGGCGGCTGTGTCGCTGGACGGCCGCACGGCGCTGGAGAACGGCGTCAGCCAGTGGATCACCGGCGCGGCGGCGCGCACCGACGGCCATGCCTTCCGGCGCCGCGCCGGCGCCGTGCTCACCGGCGTCGGCACCGTGCTCGACGACGACCCGCGCCTGGACGTGCGCCTGGTCGAGACGGCCAAGCAACCGCTGCGCGTGGTGGTCGATTCGCGCCTGGAGACGCCGCCCGCGGCGAAGCTGCTCGCGCCGCCCGGCGCCGTGCTGATCTACGCCGCGCAGCCGCATGCCGAGCGCGAGGCGGCGCTGCGCGCCGCGGGTGCCGAGATCGCGTACCAGCCGGGCGCCGGCGGCAAGGTCGACCTCGCCGCCATGCTGGCCGACCTCGCGAAGCGCGGCGTCAACGAGCTGCACGTCGAGGCCGGCCACAAGCTCAACGGCTCGCTGGTGCGCGAAGGCCTGGTCGACGAGTTCCTGGTCTACATGGCGCCGCGCCTGCTGGGCATCGGCCGCGAGCTGGCCGCCTTCGGGCCGCTCACGCGCCTGGAGGACACGCTGGACCTGCGCTGGACGAGCATCGAGCGCATCGGCGAGGATCTGCGCCTGATCGCCCGGGCGCCGGGCCGCGAAGACTTCTGACGCGCAGGCGACGCCGCAGCCTCGGCGCGCCTGCGACAATCACGCCCATGTTCACCGGCATCATCAGCGGCGTCGGCCGCATCGTCGACGCGAAGGCCCTGGGCGCCGACGCCTCGCACGGCCAGCGCCTGACGATCCAGGCGCCCGCGGCTTACCTCGACGACGTCGAACTCGGCGACAGCATCGCGCTGAACGGCGCCTGCATGACGGTCACCTCGTTCGACGCCGCGGCCGCGCGCTTCACGATCGACATCTCGGCCGAGAGCCTGTCGAAGACCGCGGGCCTGGGCGAACCCGGCCCGGTCAACCTCGAGAAGGCGCTGCGCGCCAACGACCGCCTCGGCGGCCACCTGGTGAGCGGCCATGTCGACGGCATCGGCAGCGTGGCCTCGTTCGAGCCGGTGGGTGAATCCTGGGAGCTGCGCGTCGCCGCCCCGCCGGCGCTGGCGCGCTTCCTCGCCTACAAGGGCTCGATCACGGTCAACGGCGTGAGCCTCACGGTCAACCGCGTGGTCGACCACCAGGATCGCTGCGAGTTCAGCATCAACCTGATCCCGCACACCGTCGAGAACACGACGCTGGGCACGCTGCGCGCGGGCAGCCGCGTCAACCTCGAGATCGACCTGATCGCGCGCTACGTCGAGCGCATGCTGGGCGGCTCGCTGCCGCGCCACTGAGAAGCCTTTGCGCGGGGGCGGAACACCCCCGCCACCTACAATCGCGTCATGTCCATTTCACCGATTCCGGAGCTGGTGGCCGAGCTGGCCGCCGGCCGCATGGTCATCCTCGTCGACGAGGAGGACCGCGAGAACGAGGGTGACCTCGTGCTCGCGGCCGACCATGTCACGCCCGAGGCCATCAACTTCATGGCGAAGTTCGGCCGCGGGCTGATCTGCCTGACGCTGACGCGCGAGCGCTGCGAGCGCCTGCAGCTCACGCCGATGGCGGCGCGCAACGGCCAGAAGACCGGCACCGCCTTCACCGTCTCGATCGAGGCGGCCGAAGGCGTCACCACCGGCATCTCGGCGGCCGACCGCGCGCGCACCGTGCAGGCCGCGGTGGCGCGCCAGGCCAAGGCCAGCGACCTGGTGCAGCCCGGCCACATCTTCCCGCTGCAGGCGCAGGATGGCGGCGTGCTCATGCGCGCCGGCCACACCGAAGCCGGCTGCGACCTCTCGGGCATGGCCGGGCTGACTCCTGCCGCGGTGATCTGCGAGATCATGAAAGACGACGGCACCATGGCGCGCCTGCCCGACCTGATCGAGTTCGCGCGCGAGCACCGCCTGAAGATCGGCACCATCGCCGACCTGATCGAATACCGCAGCCGCAACGAATCGCTGATCCAGCGCGCCGGCGAGCGGCGCCTGGCCACCGCGCAGGGCGAATTCCTCTGTACCGCCTACCGCGACCGCACCGGCGGCCTGCACCTCGCGCTGACGCACGGCAGCTGGACGCCGGCCGACGAGGTGCTGGTGCGCGTGCACGAGCCGCTGTCGGTGCTGGACCTGCTGGATGCCGGGGCCTGTGGCCACTCCTGGCCGCTGCCCAAGGCGCTGGCGGCGATCCAGGCCAGCCCGCGCGGCGCCGCACTGCTGCTCAACTGCGGCGAAGGCATCGATGCCCTGCTGCCGCAGCTCGCCGGCACGCGGCCGGCCGAAGCGCCCGCGCGCAACCAGCTGGACCTGCGCACCTACGGCGTCGGCGCGCAGATCCTGCGCGACATCGGCATCACGAAGATGCGCCTGCTCGGCAGCCCGCGCCGCATGCCCAGCATGACCGGCTACGGCCTCGAGGTCACCGGCTTCGTCGCCGCCAACGACGCCGCCGCCCCATGAACTTTCTTCTCCATACCCACCATGCAGGACGCTGACAAGGGCAGCCCCATCGAGCTGAACGGGCAGGACCTGCGCATCGGCATCGTGCAGGCCCGCTTCAACGCCGAGATCACCGCAGCGCTCGCGAAGAGCTGCATCGCCGAACTGGAGGCGCTGGGCGTGAGCGAGCGCCACATCCGCCACGTCACCGTGCCGGGCGCGCTCGAGGTGCCGCTGGCGCTCGACGCGCTGGCCGAGAGCGAGGATTTCGACGCGCTGGTCGCGCTGGGTTGCATCATCCGCGGCGAGACCTACCACTTCGAGCTGGTGGCCAACGAGAGCGGCGCCGGCGTCACGCGCGTCTCGCTCGACCACCACCTGCCGATCGCCAACGCCATCCTCACCGTCGAGAACGAGGCCCAGGCCTGGGCGCGCGCCGAGGAGAAGGGCCGCGACGCCGCGCGCGTTGCCGTCGAGATGGCCAACCTGCTGGAAGACCTGTCGTGAGCGAGACGAGCGCCAACACGCCGGCCAAGAAGAAGCCTCAGCGATCACGTGGCGGCGCCCCCTCGGCACGCCGCCGCTCGCGCGAGGTCGCGCTGCAAGGCCTGTACGAGTGGCTGATCGGCGGTGCCGATGCCGGCGTGATCGACGCCCACATGCGCGAGCAGGACGGCTTCGCCCAGTGCGACGCGGCCCACTTCGACGCGCTGCTGCACGGCTGCATCGCCGAGGCGGCCGACCTCGACGCCGTGCTCACCAAGCACGTCGACCGCAAGACCACCGAGCTCTCGCCGATCGAGCACGGCGTGCTGATGATCGGCGCCTACGAGCTCAAGCACTGCGTCGACGTGCCCTACAAGGTGGCGATCAACGAGGCGGTGGAACTGGCCAAGAACTTCGGCGGCACCGACGGCCACAAGTACGTCAACGGCGTGCTCGACAAGGCCGCGGCCGATCTGCGCCCGCTGGAGGTGCAGGCGGCGCGCGCCGCGCGGCGCTGAGCGGCATGCTGCGCACCGCCTCGCGGCTCGACCACATCGAGCCCTTCTACGTGATGGAGTGCGCCAAGGCGGCGGCCGAGCTGGCGCGCTCGCCGGAGTGCGCCGAGCGGCCGATGATCTTCCTGAACATCGGCGAGCCGGACTTCACCGCCGCGCCGCTGGTGCGCGAAACCGCCGAGCGCGCGCTGCGCGACGGCCGCACGCAGTACACCGACGCCACCGGCCTCGCGCCGCTGCGCGAGCGCATCTCGCAGTGGTACGCGCAGCGCTTCGGCGTGCAGGTCGACCCGGCGCGCATCGTGGTCACCGCGGGCGCCTCGGCGGCGCTGCAGCTCGCCTGCCTGGCGCTGGTCGAGCGCGGCGACGAGGTGCTGATGCCGGACCCGAGCTACCCCTGCAACCGCCACTTCGTCGCCGCGGCCGACGGCGTGCCGGTGCTGCTGCCGGCTGGGCCCGAGCAGCGCTTCCAGCTCGATGCCGCCGGCGTCGAGGCCGCGTGGGGCGCGCGCACGCGCGGCGCGCTGCTGGCCAGCCCCTCCAACCCCACCGGCACCTCGATCGACCCCGAGGAGATGGGCCGCATCGTGCGTGCGGTGCGCTCGCGCGGCGGCTTCACCATCGTCGACGAGATCTACCTGGGCCTCAGCTACGACGACCGCTACGGCAGCAGCGCACTGGTGCACGGCGTCGGGCACGGCGATGACGTCATCTCCATCAACAGCTTCTCGAAATACTTCTCGATGACCGGCTGGCGCCTGGGCTGGATGGTCGTGCCGACCGCGCTGGTCGGCGCGATCGAGAAGCTGGCGCAGAACCTCTTCATCTGCGCCTCGACCATCGCGCAGCGCGCCGCGCTGGCCTGCTTCGAGCCGGAGTCCATCGCCGAGTACGAGCGCCGCCGCGCCGAATTCAAGGCGCGCCGCGACGTGGTGGTGCCAGCCTTGAACGCGATGGGCCTGAGGGTGCCGGTGATGCCCGACGGCGCCTTCTACGCCTGGGCCGACTGCTCCGCGCACGCGGCCAGCAGCTGGGATTTCGTCTTCGACACCATGCGCCGCGCCCACGTGGCGCTGACCCCGGGGCGCGACTTCGGCCGCCACGGCGCCGAGCGCTGGGTGCGGCTGTCGTATGCCAACTCCTTGGCACAGTTGGAGGAGGCCATGGCGCGCCTCGCGGCGAGCCTCGTCGCGCCCAGGTGACGCCCGGCACGGGGCTGCGTCAATCTTTGGTGAGGAGCTGTTACGAACCCGGCCCCTGCGGTTGTTATTCACGCTTGGCGGCCGGGGGGCTGGTCTAAGCTGTCGAAGTGACCTCTTCTCGCCCCGTTCCGCGGCCGGACGAGCCGGACAGCGAGCCGACCGATCCCGTGCCGCCCACCCTGCCGCCCACCGCGTCCGACATCCCTCTGTGGAGCGACACGGACATCGGCGCGCCTCCCGGCCCGGCGCCGGTGTTCGCCACCAACGCGCAACCCAAGACCGACGACCAGATGCCCACCATCGGGCACATCGGCCGCTATGCGCTCAAGTACAAGATCGGCGCCGGCGGCCTGGGCACGGTGTACGCGGCGCACGACCCGCTGCTGTCGCGCCTCATCGCGATCAAGACCCTGAACCTCGAGATCGCGCCGGAAGAGCGCGAGGCCTTCAACGCGCTGTTCCTGAACGAGGCGCGCGCCGCCGGCGGCCTCTCGCACCCGCACATCGTCACGGTGTTCGACGCCGGCGTGAGCGACCAGAGCGCCTACATCGCGATGGAGCTGCTCAAGGGCCGCGACCTGCGCCAGCTGCGCCAGGAAGGCTGGCGGCCGACGCCGGCGCAGGCCGCCACCATCGTGCGGCGCGTCGCCGACGCGTTGGCCTACGCGCACAGCAAGGGCGTGATCCACCGCGACATCAAGCCGGCCAACATCTTCATGGTCGGGCGCACACAGCCGCGTGTGCTCGACTTCGGCATCGCGCGCATCACGCACCAGCACGACGGCGCCGGCGACATCGCCGCCGGCTCGCCCTACTACATGGCACCCGAGCAGGTGCGCCAGCAGCCGGTGGACCGGCGCGCCGACGTGTTCTCGCTCGGCGTGGTGCTCTACGAGCTGCTGACCGACAAGAAGCCCTTCACCGGCCGCACGCTGACCGAGATCACCGGCTCGGTGCTCGACCACAAGCCGCCGCGTGCCGACGAGCTCGACGCCGGCGTGCCCGCGGCGCTGGCCGAGATCGTCGCGCGGGCGATGGAGAAGGACCCCGAGCATCGCTTCCGCTCGGCGCGCGCGCTCTCGCGCGAGCTGCGCCACTGGCTGGAGGAGAACGCCAATCCGAACGCGCCGGACGGCGTTCCCGACGAGGCCGGCCCCGAAGCGCCGCGCCGCCGCAAGAGTGCGGTGGCCATCGCTGCCGGCCTGGTGATGGGGCTGCTCATCGGCATGGGCTGGCTGGCGCTGCGCGGCGGCTCGCCCGAGCCGGCTGCGCTGGCGGCCAAGGCTCCGGTCGTGACGGCCGCTGCCGCGACGCCCGCACCGACGCCCACGCCCGCACCGGCAGCGGCTCCGGCTTCGGTGGCCGCAGCGCCGGTCGAAACCGTTGCAGCGGCCGCAAGCGCGGCCGCCCCGCGCGTTGCCACGCCCGCCGCGGCCAAGGCGGCGGCCGTGGTGGCCAAGCCCTCGCCCAAGGAAACCCGCCCCGCGCGCGAGGCGCAGCCCGCCAAGGCATCGGGCGGCTCGGGCAGCGTGCGCATCGCCGTCAGCCCCTGGGGCAACGTCGAGGTCAACGGCACGCCGGTGGGCACCACGCCGCCGCTGAACGAGCTGACGCTGCCCGAGGGCAAGCACCAGATCGTCATCCGCAACGCCGACTTCCCGCCCTACAGCGCCACCATCAGCGTGGCCCCGGGGCAGGCGGTCAACCTCAAGCACAAGTTCGGATCATGAGCTCCCGCCCGGCCGCCTTCGGTATCGCCACCCTTCTCGCCCTCCTCACCGCTTGCGCGCAGCCGCCGGTGGCGCCGCCGGCCGTCGGCCTGCTCGACGTGGCCGAGCGCCCGGCCGAGCGCGCCCTGCTGGCCGGCATGCGCGCCTACGAGGACGCGCAGTACCCGCAGGCCGAGAAGCAGCTGCAGGCCGCGCTGCAGGGCAACCTGGTCTCGCCGCGCGACCGCGCCGCCGCACACAAGCTGCTCGCCTTCATCTTCTGCACCAGCAACCGCATGACCGATTGCGAGGTGCAGTTCCGCGCCGCACGCGCGGCCGACCCCGGCTTCGCGCTGTCCAAGTCCGAAGCCGGCCACCCGCTGTGGGGCCCGGTATACCAGCGGGTGCAGCAGCGATAATCCGGGCTTGGCCCGAACCGACACCCCTTCCTCCGCACCCAGCCCGTTCCGCCACACGCTGCGCGTGTACTGGGAAGACACCGACGCCGGCGGCGTGGTGTTCTACGCGAACTACCTGAAGTTCTTCGAGCGCGCGCGCACCGAGTGGCTGCGCGCGCTCGGCTTCTCGCAGGAGCGCTTGCGAACCGATACAGGCGTGCTGTTCGTGGTCGCGGATACTGCCGTCCGTTACGCGAGCCCGGCCCGGCTGGACGACCTGATCGAGGTCAGCGTCGAGCCGCGCGACATCGGCCGTGCCACGATGAGCCTGCACCAGCAGGCCTGGCGCACGGGCCACACCGAGCACGGCGGGCCGCTGCTGCTGGCCGAAGGCCACATCCGCATCGGCTGCGTCGATGCCGGAACTTTCGCCCCCCGCCGCATTCCGACGGCCATCCTTCAAGCGTTGAAATGAACCAGGACTTTTCCATCTTCACCCTCGTCATGCACGCCAGCTGGGTCGTGCAGCTCGTGATGGCCGGCCTGCTGCTCGCCTCGCTGGCCAGCTGGACGGTGATCTTCGGCAAGCTGTTCGGCCTGAAGCGCGTGCGCGGCGACAACGAGGAGTTCGAGCGCGAGTTCTGGGCCGGCCGCAACCTCAACGAGCTCTACGGCGACGCCACCAAGCGCGGCAACGAGGGCCGCGGCGCGCCCATGGAGCGCATCTTCGCCTCGGGCATGCGTGAGTTCCTCAAGCTGCGCGAGCGCCGCGTCAGCGACCCCGGCGCGCTGCTCGACGGCGCGCGCCGCGCCATGCGCGCGAGCTTCCAGCGCGAGATCGACGCGGCCGAATCCAACCTCAGCTTCCTCGCCTCGGTGGGCTCGGTGAGCCCCTACGTGGGCCTGTTCGGCACGGTGTGGGGGATCATGCATGCCTTCGTCGGCCTGTCGAACATGCAGCAGGTGACGCTGGCCACGGTGGCGCCCGGCATCGCCGAGGCGCTGGTGGCCACGGCGATCGGCCTGTTCGCGGCGATTCCCGCGGTGATCGCCTACAACCGCTTCGCGCGCGACATCGACCGCATCGCAATGCAGCAGGAGACCTTCATCGAGGAGTTCTCCAACATCCTGCAGCGCAACGTCGGCGCGGCGCCGCCGCCCGCACCGGCCGGCAGCCACGGCCACAGCGGCTTCCAGCACTCGCGCTGAGGCGGCCCAAGAGATGCCCGCCGTCGCCGCCCGCGGCTCGCGCCGCCGCACCATCGCCGAGATCAACATGGTGCCCTTCATCGACGTGATGCTGGTGCTGCTGATCATCTTCATGGTCACCGCGCCGCTCATCACCACCGGCGTGATCGACCTGCCCACCGTGGGCAAGGCGAAGAAGGCGCCCGAGCACGTCATCGAGGTGCAGGTGGTCGGCGACGAGTCGCTCAAGCTGCGCGTCGACGGCAAGGACGAACAGCCCATCGTGCTGAAGAACCTCGCCACACGCGTCAGGCAGATCCAGGGCGGCAACGCCGACACGCCGGTGGTGATCTCGGCCGACAAGGCAGTGAAGTACGAAGCGGTGGTGAAGGTGATGGACACGCTGCAGCGTGCCGGCGTGCAGCGCGTCGGCCTGTCGGTGAAGAGCAGCGGAGGCTGATGCGGCGATGAACGCGGCAACGCTCACCCGCGACGCACTGATCCCGCGCAACCCCGACAGCGTCGGCCGCGGGCTGGCGATGGCGCTCGCCGTGCACGCGCTGCTGCTGATCGCGATCGCCTTCGGCGTGAGCTGGCGCTCGAGCAACCCGGCGGGTGTCGAGGCCGAACTCTGGGCGGCGGTGCCGCAGATCGCCGCGCCCAAGCCGATCGAGCCCGAGCCGACACCGCAGCCGGTCAAGAAGCCCGAGCCCCCGCCGCCGCCGCCCAAGGTCGAGACGCCGAAGCAGGACGACGCGCAGATCGCCATCGAGCGCGCGAAGCGCGAGGAACAGAAGCGCAAGGAAGAGCAGCGCCGCGAGGACGAGCTCAAGCGCCAGAAGGAGGAACAGCAGCGCAAGCTCGCCGAGGCCGAGAAGCTCAAGAAGGAACAGGCCGAGCAGAAGAAGCGCGAGGCGGCTGCCGAGGCCGCGGCACAGGCGCAGCGGCAGAAGCAACTCGAACGCATGGCCGCGCTCGCCGGCGACGGCGCACCCAACTCCACCGGCACGGCCGCCAAGAGCGCCGGCCCCTCGGCCAGCTACGCCGGCCGCATCAAGGCGCGCATCCTGCCCAACATCGTGTTCCCCGATTCGGTCAGCGGCAACCCGCAGGCGACGGTGGAAGTGAAGGTCGCGCCCGACGGCACCATCATCGGCCGCAACCTCGTCAAGCGCAGCGGCGTGCCGGCCTGGGACGAAGCCGTGCTGCGCGCCATCGACAAGACCGAGGTGCTGCCGCGCGATACCGACGGGCGCGTGCCCCCCTCCTTCGAGATCAGCTTCCGGCCGCGCGACTGAGCCGGATTCTGGTGAGCACGTCACGTCGCTGCGCGACATGAGTGCTCCCCGTCCCCGACCATCGCGGCTGCGCCGCGTGACGCGCCTTTCGGCGCGTCACCTCGATCAGTTGGTCTCCGCCAACTGATCGAGGATGGCCGGGTTCTCCAACGTCGACGTGTCCTGCGTGATGGTCTCGCCCTTGGCGATCGAGCGCAGCAGGCGGCGCATGATCTTGCCGGAGCGGGTCTTGGGCAGGTTGTCGCCGAAGCGGATGTCCTTGGGCTTGGCGATCGGGCCGATCTCCTTGCCGACCCAGTCGCGCAGTTCCTTGGCGATGCGCTTGGCCTCGTCGCCGGTGGGGCGCGGACGCTTCAGCACGACGAAGGCGCAGATCGCCTCGCCGGTGGTGTCGTCGGGGCGGCCCACCACGGCGGCCTCGGCCACCAGCTCGGTGTGCGACACCAGCGCCGACTCGATCTCCATCGTGCCCATGCGGTGGCCGGAGACGTTCAGCACGTCGTCGATGCGGCCGGTGATGGTGAAGTAGCCGGTCTTCTCGTCGCGGATCGCGCCGTCGCCGGCGAGGTAGTACTTGCCCTTGAAGTCTTCCGGGTAGTAGCTCTTCTTGAAGCGCTCCGGGTCGCCCCAGATGGTGCGGATCATCGACGGCCAGGGGCGCTTGACGACCAGGATGCCGCCCTGGCCCCAGGGCACTTCCTTGCCGGTCTCGTCGACCACCGCGGCCATGATGCCCGGGAAGGGCAGCGTGCACGAGCCCGGCACCAGCGTGGTGGCGCCCGGCAGCGGCGTGATCATGTGGCCGCCGGTCTCGGTCTGCCAGAAGGTGTCGACGATCGGGCAGCGGCCGCCGCCCACGTGCTGGTGGTACCACTCCCAGGCCGCCGGGTTGATGGGCTCGCCCACCGAGCCCAGGATGCGCAGGCTCTTCAGGTCGTAGCTCTTCGGGTGCACGGCCGCGTTGGCCTCGGCCGCCTTGATGAGCGAGCGGATCGCCGTCGGCGCGGTGTAGAAGATCGTGACCTTGTGGTCCTGGATCATCTTCCAGAAGCGGCCGGCATCCGGGTAGGTGGGCACGCCCTCGAAGACGATCTCGGTGCCGCCCAGCGCCAGCGGGCCGTAGCTGATGTAGGTGTGGCCGGTGACCCAGCCGATGTCGGCGGTGCACCAGAAGATGTCGTCGGGCTTGAGGTCGAAGGTCCACTTGGTCGACAGCGCGGCGTGCAGCAGGTAGCCGCCGGTGCTGTGCTGCACGCCCTTGGGCTTGCCGGTCGAACCCGAGGTGTAGAGCAGGAAG
>WBZV01000530.1_pt1 | contig 21978 bp, 24 predicted proteins | sample 5204221 | NCBI WGS metagenome assembly WBZV01 (sample SAMN12344360, study PRJNA552823) | activated sludge metagenome | biome: Activated sludge suspended growth; feature: Nitrification reactor; material: Wastewater; isolation source: activated sludge from nitrification reactor of wastewater...
CCCTTCATCAACCCACCTGCCACCACCGTGGCGATGCTGCGCGGCAGCATCGTGAGCAACCGGAACACCTGGTCGGTGAGAACGGCCGCGGGCTCGGTACGGGCCTGGCGCAGCACGGGGTGCAACTGCTGGACGCGCTTTGCCGGATCAGCCTCGTTCATCGGCACCGGGAATCGCGCCGGGACCCAAGCGTTGCCCTCTTTGCCGGCGTCCGCCGGGCTGCGCAGGTTCACGGGCATGTTCACCCGCAGAGCGTCGGGGACCGTTCCGTGACGCTCGTGGTAGCGGCGCAGGCCGCCCACGACACCGGCGACGAACGCGTCGTTCAATGTTCCGCGTCCGGCCTTTCCGGCCTTCTTCAGTTCATCGAGCGGGACGTCGATCAGGTCGAAGTAGACCGACAACGACCGCTCACCGAAGACTGTCGACATGGGCTCCGAGGCAGGTGCCAGCATGCGCGACAAGGATGCGGCCATCTCGCCGGCCGAGGTCGCCATACCGATCGGGTCGGTCACCGCGTCCTTGACGAAGTCGGTTCCCTGGCCCAGCGCACTCTTCATGTCGCCAACCGTGGTGCGCGCCTCGAACGTCACGCCCTGACGCAGACGTTCGGTGAACGAGGCCGCCTCACCGGTGGGTGCTGACGGCATCGGGCCGAGGTCCTGACCCGTGCGGTCGAGGTCGAACAACATCGCGGCCATCTGCAGTCCGCCAACGCCGTCTGTGACGGAGTGGTGGATCTTGGCGATGAACGCCGCCTGTCCATCCTTGAGCCCGGAGACCAACAACATCTCCCAGAGCGGCCGGGCCTTGTCGAAGTCACCTTCTGCCATCTGCTCGGCCATGGTGAAGACCGGTCGCATCGTGCCGTCGGGGTTCGGGGCCTTCACCCACCGCAGGTGGTAGTCGAGGTCGAAGTTCGGGTCGATCTCCCACCGCGGGGGTGCGAGGCTCAGCGGGTTGCCCACGGCACGCTGGCGCAACTTCGGGATCGAGCGGGTCATCCGGTCGATCCTGCTGCGCAGGACCTCTTCATCAGGCTCCTGGTCCAGCAGGAGTACCAACGTGATCACCGAACGCAGAATGGGGTCCTCTTCCACCCCGAACATCACTGCGTCGGCCCAATCCATACGTGGGTCGTGGGCCACGATTCCTCCTCAACACACAAGCGGGTTCGATTGCCATCTTGTCGAATATGGCCGTTTCGTGCGCGTTGACGGACGCGCCCGACCGCGGTGGTGGCCGGGCATAGGATCGGGACGTGGACTTCGAACCCAGCGCCCAAGCCAAGGACTACATCACCCGGTTGACCGATTTCATGGATGCACATGTGTATCCGGCGGAACCCGTCTACGCCGAGCAGCTCGCCGGCCTCGAGGCGGAGGGCCGGGGGCACGAGTTGCCCCCGATCGTGCAGACCCTCAAGGCCCAGGCCCGTGAACGCGGCCTGTGGAACCTGTTCCTCCCTGACGAGTCCGGTCTGTCCGTGACCGACTACGCGCCGTTGGCGGAGATCTCCGGGCGTAGTCCGCACCTGGCCCCGGAGGTCCTCAACTGCTCGGCGCCGGATACCGGGAACATGGAGGTCCTGCACATGTTCGGGACCCCCGAGCAGAAGCAGCAGTGGCTCGAACCGCTCCTTGCCGGCGAGATCCGCAGCGGGTTTGCGATGACCGAACCGGCCGTGGCGTCATCTGATGCGACCAATATCGCCACCCGGATCGAGGCCGACGGCGACGAGTACGTCATCAACGGCCGCAAGTGGTGGACCACTGGGGCGATGGACCCGCGGTGTCGGATCCTGATCCTGATGGGCAAGACCGACCCGGAGGCGCAGACCCACCGCCAGCAGAGCATGGTGCTTGTGCCGATGGACACACCCGGAGTGACGATCGAGCGCAATCTCACGGTGTTCGGGTACACCGAACAGCCCGGTCACGCGGAGATCTCGTTCACCGACGTGCGAGTGCCGCGCAGCAACCTCATCGCCGAAGAAGGGATGGGCTTCGCGATCGCCCAGGCCCGCCTCGGCCCGGGACGGGTGCACCACTGCATGCGCGCGATCGGCATGGCCGAACGTGCGCTCGACCTGATGTGCGACCGGGCCCTGGAGCGCGTGGCCTTCCACAAGCCGCTGGCCGGTCAGGGCGTCGTGCGCGAATGGATCGCGCGCTCGCGCCTGGCCATCGATCAGGCGCGACTGCTGGTCCTGCAAACGGCATGGGTCATCGACAAGGACGGCGCCAAGGCGGCGCGTCAGCACATCGCCGGTATCAAAGCCGTCGTTCCGCAGATGGCGCTCGATGTCGTCGATCGGGCCATCCAGACCTACGGTGGCGCGGGTGTCAGCCAGGCGACCCCGTTGGCGGAGATGTGGGCCGGGTTGCGCACGCTGCGCATCGCCGATGGTCCCGACGAGGTGCACCTTCGCGACGTCGCGCGACTGGAGCTCAAGGCGCACCTCGATGGCTGAGATGCAGGTCCGCGACCAGGACGCCTTCGATGTCGAGCAGTTCGGCGCCTGGCTGCAGGATGCGGTTCCGGGGCTCGGGGACATCGAGCGGGTCTTCCAGTTCGCCGGCGGTGCCTCGAACCTGACGTTCCAGATCGACTGTGCCAACGACAGTGTGGTCATGCGGACCTCGCCGACCGGCAGGAAGGCCGCCTCGGCGCACGACATGGTGCGTGAGGCGCGGTTGCTCACGGCACTGCGGCCCGGTTTCGACAAGGTTCCCGAGGTGCTGGCCACCGCGGGGGAGGACTCGCCCATCGGGCGCCCCTTGTTCATCAGCGAGTACGTCGCGGGGACGATCCTGCGCAGGGACCTGCCCGAGGGTGCGCCCGTGGAGGCCATGGCCGACACGTTCGTGCAGTCACTGGTGGACCTGCACGCCGTGGACACGACCAGCGGGGAACTGGCCTCGTTCAACAAGGGTGCGGGCTACGTGCGGCGACAGGTGGATGGCTGGTCCAACCGCTATCGCCAGGCACACACCGAGGATGTGCCCGACGGTGAGTCGGTCATGGCCTGGCTCGATCAGCGGCAGCCCGCCGATGCAGGGGCGTGTGTGATCCACAACGACTGGCGTTTCGACAATGTCGTGCTCGACCCGGACGATCTGTCACGGATCAATGCGGTTCTGGATTGGGAGTTGGCCACTGTCGGTGATCCCTTCATGGACCTGGGATCCGCGATGGCCTACTGGGTGCAGCCCGACGACGAAGCGGGCATGCAGGCGTTCCGGATGCAGCCGTCCACCGCCCCGGGGATGCCGACCCGCGACGAGTTCGTGGACGAGTACTGCCGGCGAGCCGGACGCGAGCGTCCGGACTGGTTGTTCTACGAGGTCTATGGCCTGTTCCGCCTGGCCGGGATCGCACAGCAGATCTGGTATCGCTACTACCACGGCCAGACATCCAACCCGGCGTTCGCGATGTTCGGCCCCGCCGTGCAGTTCCTCATCGCGAGGTGCGAGAAGCTCATCAGCTAGCGCGTCAGCCCTCAACGCTGCCTGGAGCGGCTCACCCGCAGCAGTCGTAGATCGTCGACGTTGGGCGCGTCCCATCCCCGTTTCACGCTGAGAAGTCGCACGATGATCAGCAGCACGATGGTGGACCATTCGTCGATGGGCCGAGGCACCAAGGTCCACATCGCCACGAAGTAGCCCGAGGCCAGCAGTGCCGCGCTCGCGTACCAAGGCCCTTGGGCCATGACGGTGGGAACCTCTCCGGTCATGAGGTCCACGAGAGTGCCGCCACCGATCCCGGTCACCATCCCCAGGAAGATCCCGACCGGTGGGCTCACCCCGAGCGCCATCGCCTTGCCTGCGCCGACGACCACGAACATGGCCAGTGCCCATGCGTCGAGGATCACCAGCAATGTCGAATCGGCGGACAGCCGTCGTGCGAGCAACCCGCCCACCAGGGCGCACACGGCCGCCGTGCTGACGTACCACGGGTTCGAGATCGCCACCGGTGTGACGCCCAGGATGACATCACGCATGATCCCGCCGCCGAGGCCGAGCACCACACCGGCCACGAGGACACCGATGATGGGCGCGCCCCGGCGGTTGGTCACCGCTCCCCCGAAGGTCGCACCGACACCGACCGCCATGAGATCCAGCCACAGCGGGATCGCGGTGGCTGTCACGGCGGCTCCTGTACCTCGCGGCGGCAATTCATGCCCGGTCACCAGATAGCGTAGGTGGCCGAGTCCAGTGGAGGCGGACCATGAGTGAGACGTCGCAGGAGGACCCGCGCGACCCACGTCGTCCGTGGCAGATCGCCGTGGCGGTCTTGGCCATACTGACGCTGACCATGTTGATCATCAACCTCGTGCTGCGCGCGCGGGCGGACCAGGCGGTGACGAAAGAGCAGGAGGCGGTGGCCGCACTCGAAGGTTTGCGCTCAGAGAACGCCGAACTCGCGTCGCGCAACGAGCAGTTGCTGACCCAGTTGTCGGCCTCCAACGAACTCCTCGCGGGGATCGTGGCCCGGATCGATGGCGCGGGTGCGGCGGATGCGAATGTGTCCCGGCAGGTTGCGGCGCAGAGGGCGGCCGAGCGGGCGGCTGCCAGACGCGGCGCCGGCGCCCGCGAACAAGTGGCCGTCCTGCGTGCCCAGTTGCGCAACGCGCAGACCTGCGCGGCGGGCGCTCTGCAGGCCCTGGCACAGGTTCACTCCGGACCGGACATCGACTCCGGTTCAACGCAGGCAGCGGCGACGCTCGAGGCGGTGCTCCCGGCGTGCCGGGCGGGGCTGGGCTGACCGGTGGAACTCGACGGGAACGGATGGGTCGATTGCGGATGCGGGGCCCGGCACTGGGGTCGCCACGGTGCCGCGGGGCTGTTCCTCGTGGTCGACGAGCACGTCCTGCTCCAGTTGCGTCCTAAGTGGGCTCACGAAGGCGGCACCTGGGCCATCCCCGGCGGCGCCCGCGACTCCCATGAATCCGTGGTGGCGACCGCGTTGCGGGAGGCCCAGGAAGAAGCGGCGATCAATCCGGGGCTGATCGAGGTGGTCGGGGTGCGGCGGTTGCAGCACCCGGATTGGCGCTACGACACCGTGATCGCACGTGCACCCGTGCGTCCCAACGTCGAGGAGCACGCCGAAAGTGTGTTGCTGGACTGGGTCGCTATGGGAGATCTGGCCCACTGGGATCTTCACCAGGGGTTCCGTGACTCGCTGCCTGACCTGCTGCTGCCACGCATCAGTCTTCTGATCGATGGTGCGAATGTCGTGGGCAGCCGCCCCGATGGCTGGTGGCACGACCGGGCTGGTGCCGCCGCGCGCCTGATCGAGGAACTGGGCACCATCGCAGGTCGGGTCGTCGAATTGTCCGGGGAACCCCATCTGCTGGCGAACCTGGAGGTGGTGGTCGAGGGCCGGGCACGCGAGGTGGCCGACCCCGGCCTGGACTCCCTGGTCCGGGTGGTTCGCGCGGCCGGTGCCGGGGACGACACGATCGCCGACCGTTCCCGTAATCTCAAGGACGTGGTGGTGGTGACGTCGGACCGTGGTCTGCGCTCCCGGGTGCCACGCAGCGTGCCGGTCTCCACCCTCTTCGGATGGCTCGGCTGATGGCCGGGAAGTCTCTGGAGCGTTACGCCTGGCTGTCGGTGGCCACGGGTGTGGTCGTGCTGGGGCTCAAGACGCTCGCCTGGTACCTCACGGATTCGGTGGGGCTGCTGTCAGACGCCCTCGAGTCGACGGTCAACATCGGCGCGGCCCTGGTCGCTGTGTTCGCACTGCGTGCGGCGAACCGTCCGGCCGATGCCGAACACCATTTCGGGCACGGTAAGGCCGAATACCTGTCAGCCATGGTGGAGGGGTTCCTGATCCTCGCGGCGTCCGCGGCGATCATCGCCACGGCCGTGAATCGCCTGCTGTCCCCGCAGCCTCTGGAGCAGGTGGGGATCGGGCTGGCCATCTCGGTGCTCGCCTCCGTCCTCAACGGACTCGTGGCGTGGATCCTCATCCGTGTGGGGCGCGAGCATCGGTCCGTGGTGCTCGTCGCCGACGGTAAACACCTGCTCACAGACGTCTGGACCTCCGCCGGGGTGGTCGTGGCGGTCGGTGCCGTGGCGCTGACCGGCTGGGAGAGGCTGGACCCGATCATCGCGCTGGTGGTCGGGGCGAACATCCTGTGGACCGGCTGGGGTCTGCTTCGCGATTCGGTATCGGGACTTCTCGATGAGCGGCTCTCCGATGAGGACATCGATGAGGTCGTCTCGGTGCTGGCCTCGCACGAATCGTCGACCGTGCACTTCCACGCGCTGCAGAGCCGGGCCGCTGGACGTCAGCGCTTCGTGTCCCTGCACATGCTGGTGCCGGGCTCATCGACAGTGCGGGCGGCCCACGATCTCGCCCAGCAGATCGAGGACGAGATCGACGCGCGACTACCTGAAACGGTCGTCAGCATCCACATCGAACCCCTGGAGGATCCGCGGGCCTGGGACGATATCCCCCGCGGCGCCGAACACCCCATGCACTCGTCACGTACGAGGTTCGACGAGGGGCCGGTCTCCGGATAGCCAGGGGTGTTCCCCGGCGAGCCACAGTTCGTGCTGAACGGGCCAGGTGTCGAGATACACCTGGGCCCTGCGCTCGAGTTCGGAATGCTCCGGTGTGAGCCTGCGCATGGCGGACACCACCGGTGGCGGGCAGTTCGCCACCAGGGCGGCCCAGTCCATCGCCGGGTCGCCGAGAGCCGCCCCGTCCCAGTCGAGGACCGCGATGAGGTCGCCGTCCGGACTCACCAGCAGGTTGCCCGCACTCAGATCTCCGTGCACAAGGCTGATCGGGGCGTGCGCGGCCTCGCGGGCGGCAGCGACACATGCGGGCTCGGGTGCGGTCCGGGCCAACACCTCCCACAACACCGGCCACGTGGGATCCTCGGCGATCCAGTCGACGACGTGGCGCATCTGGTCCGCCAGGTGCGCCAGTTCGGATCCGAGTCGCTCGCTGGCGGTCGGGGACAGGTCGGTCTCCATCAACGGGGTTCCCGCAGCACGCTGCATGACGAGGTGGGGGTGCGCACCCGTGGCATGCACCGCGAGGATCGCCGGCACGGGAAGGCCGGCATCGCGCGCCCCCTGTTGCCGAGCAGCGATGGTGGGCAGGGCGTCACGGTCCCAGGACTGGATCGGGTAGCGGCGCACGACACCGGAGTCGAACTCGATCCGGTTCCGGTTGGTGCGCATGCCTCGATTCTCCCGTGGCGAACATCGCGTGACAGACCGGGCCTGGCCGGTAATGATGATTACATGATTACGCAGCAACAGATCGAACAATGGCTCACTGGTCGGCTCGGCGACTGGTTCGAGGAATTCGAGGTGGTCACCGACCGCGAGGAGATCACCGTCATGGGTCGGCTCTCGGATGACGGGCTGACCGACGAGAACGCGCGAGCGGGTCGTATCGCGCGCTTCCGGGAACAGACCCGCGAGGAGCGGATCGGGATCGCTCGCGAACTCGAACGCGCCACCGGGCGCAAGGTGGCATGGGGTGTGCGGTGCGGACCCGACGAGCGGGTTTTCACGCGGTTGAGCGTGCCGGTCATGACGCGGTTGAAGCAGGACGACCGCAGGGTGCTCGACACGCTCGTGCAGGCCGGCGTCGCCCGATCGCGTTCGGAGGCTCTGGCCTGGTGTGTGCGTCTGGTCGGCCAGCACGAGGCCGACTGGTTGGGCGAACTGCGCGATGCGATGCAGTCCGTGGCAGCTGTCCGGGAGCAGGGGCCGAAACTGTGATGTCTGACGCCTGACCGGGCGACAACAGCCTGCCCCCGGGACCAGTGCACCGCTACCGTGGGGAGCGTGCGGATCCTGGCCGGTGTGTGTGCGGGCGTTCTGCTGGCCGCCTCACCCGCGTACGCCGGTAGCGGTGGCGCCGACGGTGTGACCGTCACCATCCCGGACGTGGTCTTCGCCAGCTACGACTGCCAGAGTGCGCCCGTGCAACTCACTGTCGCGGTGGCCGATCTTGCTCCGTGGGCGGTGGGGGTATCGGCTGCGCCGGTCGGGAAGAAGCAACTGGACGCGGTGGCGTTCACGGGTCAAGGCCCGGTGGCGGCCACCGGCTCGTTGCTGATGTGTCCTGCGGACAGCGCGGGGGCCTGGACGGCGGAGGTGACCTCTCGGGTCATCCTCACCCAGAGTCGGTTCAGCGTCGCCTTCGAGGTCCGCAAACTGTCCACCACGACCACGCTGACCCGTGTTCGCAACACCGACACCGGCCTCAAGGTCACAGGTACGGTGATCGCCCAGAACGGGCTGCCGGCCCGGGCGCCGCTGAAGATCAGGGGGCTGCGCAAGAACGGGTGGCGAACCTTGGGTCATACGGCGGCACGCAAGAACGGTGAGTTCCGGTTCGTCTGGCCGAAGTCCGCGAAGTCGGTGATCGTTGACTACCCCGGGGATTCGGTAACGCTGTCCAGCCAGGCTCGCGCACGCGCCGAGAAGGCCTAATACCAGTTCTTCGCTTTGAAGTGGGCCCAGGCTCCGAGTGGATCCTTGTAGCGGCCCTTGATGTAGGACGCACCCCACCGGATCTGTGTCTGTGGATTGGTCTTCCAGTCGGAGCCGGCGGTGGCCATCTTGTCCCCGGGCAATGCCTGCGGGATGCCGGTCGCCCCCGAGGTGGGGTTCACGGCGAGGTGGTTCCAGCCGGATTCGCGGGTCCACAGTTGTTCGAGCGCCAGCCACTGGTCATCGCCCCACCCGTAGGTGTTGAGGATGTAGACGCGCGCGTAGGCCTTGTTCGCTTCGATCTGGGAGGCGGTGATCGACGGGAAGGGGGGCGTCGCGGACTCGGTCTCTTTGGCCTGTACCGCGAACGTCTTCACCGGTGTCCGCACGCGCTTGTGGTCGGCGGTCGCGGGGACCTTGACCCGCCAGCGATTGCGGTCCGGCGCCACGGTCATACGGATCTTCACCCGGCCGTCGGGATCGGTCTGCTTGATCTTCTGGGTCACCCAGGTGGTGCCGTCGCTGCTGTACTGGACCTCGACCTGGCGGGGGGTGCCACCGAAGACGCGAATCTTGTTGCGGTGCACCGTGCCGTCGGTGGTGGTGCGGACCGTGGCCTTGAACCCCTTCACGGTGGTTGGTTGGCGCACGACGGTGGTTTGCGCAGGCGTGGGCGCGGTGGGTGCGGGTGTGGGCTCGGCGAACGCCGGGGTCGCCGCGAGAACGGTCAGTGCCACGGCACCGATGATCGCTCGCATCGCTGGCTCCACGGGGTCGGACGTTAGCGGGGACAAGTCACGTAGGGCAACCGAACGTGACATACCGCACATCGGCATCCTTACAGAGGAAGTTGAGGGAAACCACTCGTAGCGGCGTGTCAGGCTTGACTTCAGCCTGAGACTTGTCGCATCTCGTCTGGCTCGTGGCGTGCGGCAGGATGGCGGTATGGACGTTTCCGAAACCCTCCTGCCAGGTGTGGGGATCCGCTATGAGTTCCGTACCCACGACGGGCAGAGCCTGGGGATCATTGTCTACCGCGAAGGTAACGCCGAATTCATCGAGTACGACCGGGACGACCCGGACGCCAGCCGGGTGCTGTTGTCGGTGGATGAGGATGAGGCCGAGGCCGTGGCGGAGATCCTGGGAGCCCCCCGGTTCGCCCGCAAACTCGCCGATCTCACCCGGGAGATCCCCGGCCTGCACTCGGAGCCCGTCCGGCTGCCGGCGACGTCGAGTTTCGTGGGACGGCAACTGGGGGAGACCCACTGCCGCACGGTCACCGGCGCGAGCATCGTGGCGATCGTGCGAGGCGATGAGGTGATCAGCTCGCCCGCGCCCGACCAATTACTCCTGGCTGGGGACACCCTGGTGACGATCGGCACCGCCTCCGGGATCCGGCGTGTGCGGGCCCTCTTCGAAGTAGACGTATGACATGAAAGGCGACGCGAGCTTCCTGGTGGAACTGGGCTTCCTGCTCATTCTGCTGGGTGCTGCGGGCGCCCTGGCCCTGCGAGTCGGACTGTCGACCGCCCCCCTGTTCCTGCTGGCAGGGTTGTTGATCGCCGAAGGTGGGCCCGTCTCGCTGACCAGCGCGGAGCCGTTCCTGGAGGCGGCCGCCGCGGTGGGTGTGGTCCTGCTCCTGCTGGCCCTCGGTCTGGAGTTCTCCGCCGACGAGTTCGGCAACGCGCTGAAGCGACATGCGCCCAGCGGTGTCGTGGACTTCTTCCTCAACGCCACCCCGGGGTTCATCTTCGGCTGGCTGATTGGGCTGGAGTGGCCGGCATGCCTGGCACTGGCCGGAATCACCTGGGTCTCGTCGTCGGGGATCGTCGCCAAAGTGCTCAGCGACCTCAACCGCCTCGGTAACCGTGAGACACCCGCGGTGCTCTCGGTCCTCGTGCTCGAGGACATCGCCATGGCGGTGTACTTGCCGGTACTCGGCATCGTCCTCGTCGGTGGCGCCGTCCTCATGGGCGCGCTCGGCGCGGTCCTGGGGGTGGCGGCGGTGGTGGCCATCGTGATGCTTGCGCAACGTGGGGAGCGCATCGCCGAGCGCCTCTTGAACCACGACGATGACGAACAGGTGCTGCTGCGGGTTCTGGGCCTGACACTGCTGGTGGCCGGCGCCGCGGAACTACTCGGCGTTTCGTCGGCTGTGGGCGCCTTCCTCGTGGGTCTGGCGATCCCGCCGAAGGCGGCGCGTCAGGCCCGCCGCGTGATGGAGCCGCTACGTGACCTGTTTGCGGCGGTGTTCTTCCTCGCGTTCGCTTCGCAGGTCGACCTCAACTCGATCCCCGCGGTGCTTCCGGAGGCGGTCTTGCTGATGGTGATCACATTGGTGACCAAGGTGATCACGGGGTGGTACGCCGCGGGACGGGAGAAGGCCGCGGCCCGCGGACGCATGCGTGCGGGGACGGTGCTCGTCGCACGCGGTGAGTTCAGCATCGTCATCGCCGGCTTGGCGGTGGCGGCTGGATTCGCCGAGGTCGGGGTCTTGACGACGACCTACGTCCTGCTCATGGCCGTCATCGGTCCGATCCTCACCCGGTTCTCCGACCAATTGGCAAGGCCCTGGGTGACGCGTGCGGCGCCGTCGGTCAGTCGGTGACCGACTCGAAGCTCTCCACGCCGTCGATGACGTGCTCGAGGGTGCTCTCGGTGGCGAGTTCGTCGGTGCCGAGATCGAATACTGCGGGGGGTGTGGGCGGGTGCATTGTGGTGCCTCCTGTGGGGGATGTCTGTTGGCCTCCACCCCCATCCCTTCACACCCGGGAGCCGCTGCCAACCCTTACTTGCCGGTAACGGGCCGTTCGGTCGATTACTCGTGGGTATTGTTCGACCTTGTGACAGATCGGCGCAGTGACGTGCTAGTCGTCGGGGCCGGACCGATCGGTCTGGAGACCGCAGCGGTGCTCGCGCACGAGGGCCTCGCGGTCCAGATAGTGGACAGCGGCCCCCTCGGTGCGACCATCGCCCGGACCTTCCCGCCGCATACCCGGTTCTTCACCTCCCCGGAGCGGCTGTCGCTGTTCGGTCTGGCAATCGCCCCGTTGCACCAGGAGAAACTCACCGGCGAGGAGTACCTGGCCTATCTGCGGCAGTACGTCGCGACGCACGACCTGCGGGTCGACACATTCACCGAGATCCTCAGCGGTGCTCGGCAGCCGGTCAAAGTCGTCGGCCGGACCCTGTCCGGGCAGCGACGGGTCTACTCGGCCGACACGCTCGTACTGGCCACCGGCGGGACGGACCGGCCTCGGCGGCTCGGCGTGCCGGGGGAGGACCTTCCACATGTGCGCAGCCACCTCGGCGACCCGCACCGGTACGCGGGGCGCCGGGTGGTGATCGTGGGAGGCCGCAACTCGGCGGTGGAGTCGGCACTGCGCTGTTACCGGGTGGGCGCGCATGTGCACCTCGTCCACAGGCGCTCGCACATCCACGAGCGGGTGAAGTTCTGGCTGCGTCCGGAGGTCCAGTCCTTGCTCGACGAAGGTGTGATCACCGGTCATCTGCCCGGGGAGGTCGCCGAGATCACCCCCGAGGCGGTGGTGCTGTCCGACGGCCGGCGCCTCGAGGCCGATGACGTCGTATTGCAGATCGGGTACGAGCAGGACGGCGCGCTGTTCGACATGTTCGGGGTGCCGCGCGACGGGGTCAGAAAAGCTCCGGTCATCGATCCGGACACGATGCGTGCCGCCGAGGATCTCTACGTCGTGGGGACCGCCACTGCGGGGACCCAGGACCGGTTCGAGGTGTTCATCGAGAACTCCCACGACCATGCGGGACGGGTGGCCGCTGCGCTGGCCGGCCGAGCCGCACCGAGCCCGCGCCCCGCCCGCCCGATCCCGGAGGTCTAGTTCCCGGCCAGTGCCTGCAAGGCTGACCCGCTGACCCGCTGTACCGTCCACTGGTCCATTCCCACCGCGCCGAGGGTCCGGTAGAAGCCGATGGCCGGCAGGTTCCAGTCCAGGACAGAGAGCTCGAGTCGGGCGTAGCCGTTGTCAACACAGATCCCAGCGAGGGCCCGCAGCAGCGCGCGCCCGGCACCGCGGCCGCGGGCCGCCGGCGACACATAGAGGTCTTCCAGATACACCCCGTGGGTGCCTTCCCACGTGGAGAAGTTCAGGAACCAGATCGCCATCCCGACGACCTCTCCGTCGATCTCCACGACGTGGGCGAACACGTGCGGGCGCTCGCTGAAGAGGACCGACTGCAGGCTGTCGACATCGGCGTTCACAGCATCGGGTTCGCGCTCGTACTCCGCGAGTTCCTGGATGAAACTGAACAGACGAGGCACGTCGGTCGGGGCTGCGGGTCGCACGAGCATGGCTACTGAGCGTACGCCGCCCGCGACGATGCGCGCGGCGCCCCCCGTCGTCGATAGCCTGAGGCCATGACTGTCCACATCGTCGGGTTCCCGGCGTCTAACGAGGGGCCGGCATGAGCGCTTCGGATGCCTTGGTGGTGTTCGGAATCACCGGAGACCTCGCCAAGAGAATGACCCTGCAGTCGCTGTACCGCCTAGAACTGAGCAACTCGCTCGACGTGCCGATCATCGGGGTCGCCGGCGATGACTGGACGCTGGACCATCTGCGTCAGCACGCCCGGGAGTCCATCGAAGCGGCCGGTCTGACCATCGACGACGACGTCTTCGCGCGCTTCTCCGGGCGACTGTCGTACGTGTCCGGAGACTTCGCGGATGAGACGACCTACGAGAAACTCAAGGTGGCGGTCGGGGCCGCGACCGCGCCCACGTTCTATCTGGAAGTGCCACCGTCGCTGTTCGCGATGGTCGTCAAGGGTCTGCACGACGTGGAACTCACCCACAACGCCCGCGTGGTGATCGAGAAGCCCTTCGGGCACGATCTGCAGTCGGCCAAGGAACTCAACGAAACCCTGCACGAGTACCTGGACGAGTCCCAGATCTACCGGATCGATCACTTCCTCGGGAAGATGTCGGTCGAGGACATCATGTACTTGCGATTCGCCAACGCATTGCTGGACCCGGTGTGGAACCGCAAGTACGTCTCCTGTGTGCAGATCACGATGTCCGAGGATCTCGACGTCGCAGACCGCGGTTCGTTCTACGACGCGGTCGGTGCGCTGCGCGACGTCGTTCAGAACCACCTGATGCAGGTACTCAGCATGGTGGCCATGGAACCGCCGTCGGGCACGTCGCTGGACATCATCAACGACCGCAAGTGGGACGTGTTCCAGTCGATGCCGGACGCCGACCCGGCCCACTGCGTGCGCGGCCAGTACGACGGCTACCTCGACGTGGACGGTGTCGCGCCCGGGTCCACGACCGAGACCTACGTCGCGCTCCGCCTGTACGTCGACAACTGGCGTTGGCAGGGCGTCCCGTTCTTCCTGCGGGCCGGCAAGTGCATGCCGGAGAAGGTCACCGAGGTGCGGATCGTGTTCCAGCGGGCACCAACGCTGCACTTCGCCAAAGGCAAGCACAAGTGCGCGCCCAACCAGTTCGTGTTGCGGATCGACCCTGATGCCGGGGCGTCGATGGTTCTGCACGCCCGCGACGCTGAGGACTCGGGCCTACGGGAGATCCATCTCGACATGGACTTCGCGAGTGAGGGCGGCGCCGGACGCACGCCATACGAGGAGTTGCTGTCCGCAGCGCTGCGCGGTGATCAGTCGAACTTCACCCGGCAGGATTCGGTGGAGGAGACGTGGCGGATCGTGCAACCGCTGATCGACGAGCCACCGGCAGTGGAGACCTACGAGCAGGGGACGTGGGGTCCCGCGCGGGCCGCCGCGATGACGGCGCACTGGGGTGGGTGGCATCAGCCCTGGTTGTGATCCTGCGCCAGGGTGATCGCGCCGATGACCCCGGCGTCGGGACCGAGGCCGGGCGCCACGATCAGCGGCGCCGGCACGTAGCCGGCCAGTGAGCGCTCCAGGAGCGCGGGAAGTCGTTCGTGCAGCGCGGTCCGGCTGCCGACGCCGCCGCCGACGATGATGCACTGCGGACTGAGCATGCACGTGATGGCGTGCAGACCGGCGGCCACGATCTCGGCCTCCAGGTCCCAGGCAGGGTCGTCGTCGGAGATCTCCGGGCCAGATCGGCCTTCCCGGGTTGCCATCGCCGGACCGGACGCGAGTCCCTCGAAGCAGTCCCCGTGGTACGGGCAGACACCGCCCTGTGCGAGGACCGGGATCCGGGTGTGACCCATCTCCGGATGGGTGGCCCCGTGCAGGATCCGTCCGTCGACCACGGCCCCGCCACCCACGCCGGTACCGATCGTGAGATACACCAGGTTGGACATCCCACGGCCCGCGCCGTAGCGCTGCTCACCGAGCGCGGCAGCGGTGACGTCAGTGGTCATGGCCAGCGGGACGCCCAGGCGGGGCGCCAGCATCCCGAGCAGATCCACGCCCGACCATCCTGGTTTCGGGGTGGCGAGGATGTGACCGTAATGCGGTGACCCGGGATCCGGGTCACACGGTCCGAACGTTCCGATCCCGATGGCCTGCACGGATCTTCCCGCGAAGAACTGCGCGCAACGCTCGGCCAGCGCCACCGGGTCATCGCCGGTGGGGAACTGGGTGCGCTGCTCGATGGCGCCGTCGATTCCCACCGCGCAGACGGTCTTCGTGCCACCGGTTTCGATTCCACCGAACATGGGGCCAAGGTAGCGGCCGACCACCGGCGCCACAGCCGTGAGTTACCGTGATGGAAAGACGCCGGAGGTTTTGCTGTGAAGTGGTTGATGGCGCTGGTCGTGATGGCCGGTGCCCTGGTGGCCCCGGCTGCGGGGCCCGCGAACGCCGTCGACGACATCCCGCGCAAGGGTGCAGACGTCTCGTGGCCGAACTGCCCGAAGGGTATGGGGATCCCCTCGCGACGCACCCTGGGGCTGCCCATGCCGAAGAAGCACGCGCAATTCGCGATCATCGGGCTGACCAATGGTCCGGGGTTCTACCCGAACCCGTGCATCGCGCGACAGGTGAGGATCCTCAAGAAGCGCGGACTGCATATCGGCACGTACGCCATGACCACCTACCCCAAGCGGTCCCAGATCGCGACCTACGGCGAGGACGGGCCCTGGTCTGCGACAACGCGCCGCGATCGTCTGCGCAACACCGGCTACGCGCAGGCGCAGTTCAACCTCGCCACCATGCAGCGGGTGGGCTTGGACTCGACCTTCATCTGGGTGGATGTGGAGCCGTACCCGGTGGCGCCCTGGACGTCGAACCGGAAGAACAACAAGGCCGTGCTCGACGGCGTTCTCAGGGGGTATCGGGACGCAGGACTGGACGTGGGCTTCTACACCTCGCCGACCCCCTGGCGTGACATCATCGGCTCTGCGCGCTACGGACTGCCCGAGTGGCGCACCGCGGGTGGGCACCCCTGGTCGAACACCGACTACTCCGACGCCCGCCGGATGTGCAAGGTCAGTTCGGTGCAGGGTGGACCGGTGCTGCTCGCCCAATGGTGGGACACCAAGCGGGACTACGACCTGCTGTGTGGACGCGCTCGCACCGCCGACATCGTCGATGAGATCTTCATCAATCCGGAGGAGTACCAATGAGGTTCGCACTGGCAGCCGGGCTTGTCCTGGCCGGTGCGGTGTCTGCCACACCCGCCCACGCGGCACCCCCGGTGACGGGATCCTGCCTGACCTACGACAGCACGCAATGGGTGACCACGGCCTTCAACGCCACCACGTACGACTGTCTGACCGCGCACAACGGGGAGGTGCTCGGGACAGTGACCCTGCCTGCCGACATCGCCGCGACCGGATACGGGTCCGCAGCGATGAAGGGGTGGGCTTTCCGCTCCTGCCAGACGGTGGCGGTCAACTACGTGTGGTCCGCAACGAAGACCAAGTACCCGAAGAGCAGCTATGTGATGCCGCGCTCGGCACGGTTGAACATCCAGCTGCCGACACCGGCGCAGTGGGCAGCGGGGGAGCGGTGGGCGGCCTGTCTGGGTCAGAGCCGTAACCAGAAGCTCAGTGCCGCGCAGACGCGGACCGGCTCGGTGCGCGGTAAGGGGCTCAAGCCCTACGTGTGCCTCAACCCGCGGGGATGGGGTGGCATGAAGTGCGCGAAGACGGACGACGTCCGGCTCACACACCAGGTGTGGATCCCCTCGTCGTACACGCAGGCCTACCCCGGTACCAACCGCATGCTGAGCAAGACCCAGAAGGCCTGCAACCGACTGCGCAAGAAGGGCTGGACGCTGCGGACCTGGTACGTGCCAGGCCAGGCCGCATGGGATCGCGGTAATCGTTATGGATTCTGCGAGATTGTGAAGTAGAAGAGGCTGACGCTTGTCAAATGGCAAATCCTCTTTCACAATGGAGTCATGACACGCCTCACGAAGACGCAGCTCGGCCTCATCATCGCCGGATTGCTGTACGTCGTATCCCCGTTCGACTTCATCCCTGAGATCATTGCCGGACCCCTCGGCATCGCCGACGACGCGGCCATCCTCGGCCTCATCGCCGCCACGATTCTGCGTGCAGCGCAGAAGCCGCAGGTGGTTACCGTCGACGCGGCTCCCCGGTGAGCGACAAGCCCGCAGACCCCAAGCCCTCCCGCTCTGAACAACGGCGGCGCGAGGAGTTCGAGCGCCTGTGCAGCACCGGCTACAGCGTCTGCTGTGGCGGTGGTGGCGCCAAGCGCTCAGCCAGGTCGTGACGGCTGCAGGGTCGCTGCCAAATAGGCGAACAGCGCACGGCCAGAGTCATCGCTGTACGTGGCCAGTTGCTCGGGGGTAGCGGTCACCTGATCGCCCTGGAGGCGATCGAGAAGCGTGCAACAGATCATCGCGAACCGCGGGAACCCCCAGTGGTTGAGGTAACCGGCCAGCATGGCTCCCTCCATTTCGATGTTCCGGACGCCGTTGTCGTGGATCCACTCAAGCCAGGCCATCTTCGTCTCCGGCGTCTCCATGCACACTGCGCCGTCGAGCCGGAACTGTTCGAGGAAGAACTCATTGCCGGCGACCGTCTTGCCAAGTACGACATCGAGTCCGCTGCCGGCGTTGGCGTGCACGATGTCTTCGGCGACATCGCGGGGGAACGTCGAATCGAACCAGTACTCGCCCATTCCGCCGTTCAGGACCCGGTAGGGGCGTAGGTCGGCCATGACACCCTCGGTCGTAACGACGATGGTCCCGCCGGGAAGCCCCACGCCACCAGAGGTGCCCACCCTGGCCCAGAAGACCTCGGCCATCGCATCGAGGTCGCCGCGCTTGAGGAAGTGGACCATGCGCATGAGTTCCTGCACTGCGATGCTCGCACTCGGCATACCCATCCCGTGGGACGCGAAGAGCACCCCGGCGCAGTACCGGGTGACGAAGCGCTCCTCCTTCGGTAGGGCGATGATCGGCGCGTCACCGTTCATCCCGCTCCAGATGCGAGCGAACTCGTCGATCCGGCGTCCCGAGCCGGCCATCACGATGGCCCGCACATCGCGTAGATCCTCGATCACCGGATCGGCGCTGGAGACCCCGAAGTGGTAGTAGACGTCAACCTCCTCGCCGGCGACGACCGGGTCGAGGAACGCATGGTTGATGTGATCGCTGTGCATCGTGGCCTCCTTGGCCACGACCCTAGGGGACTCAGGCGATGAAGCGCGTGGTGATCACTCGACCATCCCGCGAGCCGTCCGCCGCTGTGTGGTCCGCGACCACGAACGTTCGCTGTAGCCACCGGTCGGTGCCGTCGAAGCGGGGCGTGAACGGCGTACGTCCGTGGACGGCCAGATCGTTGTCGACGACGAGCAGGTCTCCGGCCTCCAGAGTGACCGCGGTGGCGTTCTCGCGAACTAGGCGTGCCAACTCGTCCAGGGCCTCCTGGGCCACCGGGTCCGTCCCCTGCATCAGGTCCGCGTCCAGCCACATCTTGGGAAACTCAGGATCGCCGTAGAGCACCGGCCGTTGGATCGATCGGGCGTCCGACCGGCCCCCCGCGTAGGACTCGTCGATTCCCGTCGTGAAGCGCGACTGGAACAGGACGGCGCGCGAACGCGGCGACAGGGTGTCGAGCACCGCGGCGATGCTGCACAACGTCGTGGCCGCCGACGGGTCGCCGCGCAGGCACAGCAGAAGCAGGTAGCGCGGGCGGTGCGGGTGGAAGGCCGCCTCGGTGTGGAACTCGAGCATGGATTTGCTCGACGTGGAGACCTGACGATCGGCATTGCGACGGGTGGGAGAGATGTTCTGGACGACGTCCCCACCGTGTTCGGGGAGGTATCCGACCGGGCGCCCGAGGACGCGGCCCACCGTCAGCAACGAGAACTCGGACACCTGGTCGGCCTTGTCGGCCAGCAGCGGATCCTCCGGCGTGGGGGGCAGGTCACCGAGCGGCATGTTCTTGAGCAGCAGTGCGCCGGCCGCCGGGGCGTCGTCGACGAAGTCCACGAGAGCGTCGTAGATGGGCTCCGGAAGGGTCCTTCCGGCATGGGCCACCGCCCGTAGGAAGTCCGCGGAGTTGATCGGGACGTCCGGGGCGTGCGCGGGCTGCCAACTCGACCCGTCGATCACGTCGACCGCCGGATGGTCCACGTGCGGCCCGGGAGTGGTCAGCACCGTGTGCAGGGTCTGCTCCACCTGCGGATCGCTCTTGCCCAGAACCGTCCGCGCCCAGAACAGCGCACCGTTCTCGTCGGCGATTGCGTCCTCCCACCGTCCGGCGAGTACCCCGAGGCCGTTCACACGGCCTGCCACCGGGATGCCGTCGGCGGTCGCCCACACCTGTTCGGTCTCGATCCCGATGGCGCCCGTGAGCGGGAAGGTCAGGTCCCCGGCCTCGACTGTGTACACCGGGTCGGCGACGAGCGGGTCGTGGGAGGGATGGGCAGGTAGTGGCGTGGTGCTGACACCGAGGGCCTGCAGGACAGCGGTCGACGTCGTGCACACCACAGCACCGACCGATCGGAGTTGCTCGACGAACTCGGCCGGTGGGACCTGGTGCAGGACAACGACGTCCGCAGGCTCGTCTGAGGCGGCGGTGACGCCGAGGGGTTCAAGGACTTGAGTGAGCACGCTCATGGGGCAGACCTCCTGGTCGATCGGGGTGACCGTACGACGGTGGTGGCGGCCATGGGTGAGCCGTGCACCACCACCATTGTGCCAAGCCTAGGGTGGTGTTTGTGCGTAGATTGCTTCTGCTCGTTGCGGCCGTGTCGCTGAGCACCGCATGTGCGGCGAGCCCGGCGCCCCAAGCAGCGGTGCCGTCGGACGCTCCCACACCCGTCCCGACCGGGGTGTCCGGCGCCGTCGACGATGCCTATAGCGAGCTGTCGTCGGCGGATCGGGTACGCCAATTGCTGATGCTCCCGGTGAGCTCGCTGGATCCGGCCGCGGCCCGCACCCTGGTCCGCCAGAACCGACCCGGCGGGCTGATCATCATGGCGCCCGGCACGGCGAAGCAATGGGCCCGGGTGGTCAAGGCCGCGCAGGCGCAGGCACGCTCGCTCGGTCTGCCCCCACTGCTGATCGGTGCCGATCAGGAGAACGGGACATTGGTTCGCAGGATGCGTATGCCGGTCACCTTGCCGGGCGCTATGGTGCTCGGCGCTGCCGTGGCGGGGGATCGCGAGCGCGGCCTGCAGGCATCCGAACAGATCGCTGACCTGACCGGTCGGTGGCTGGCCGCAGGTGGGGTCAACATCGACTTCGCGCCCGTGGCCGATGTCAACGTGCGTCCGAGCAATCCTGTGATCGGCATCCGGTCGCCGGGGGCCTTCCCGGGGATCGTCGGGGATGCCGTGGCGGGTCAGGTGGCCGGCTTCGAGACGTCGAACGTGCTGTCCACCGCCAAACACTTCCCCGGACACGGAGACACCGCCACCGACAGTCACCTCGGGTTGGCGAAGGTCACCCACTCCCGCGCGAAGATGAATCGGATCGACCTCCCGCCGTTCCAGGACGCGATCGATGCCGGGGTGCCGGCGATCATGGTGGCGCACGTGACGGTGCCAGCGGTCGATGATCGGCCGGCCACCGTCTCCAAAGAGATCGTCACCGGAATCCTGCGCGACGACATGGGGTTCGACGGTCTCGTTGTCACCGACTCTTTGGGGATGGGGGCGGTCGCCAGTCGCCCCAACCTCTACCGGGACGTGATCGCCGCCGGGATCGATGTCCTGCTCATGCCCAACGATCCAGCGACTGCGGTGGCCCAGGTGCGCAACAGCCCGGGACTGTCGAAGACGAGGGTGCGCGACGCGGTCGTGCATGTGCTTGCGGCCAAGGACCGGCTCGGGTTGCTCTCCACCGGTCTGAAGTACCCGAGTGCACCGAACAAGAAGCAATCGCGTAACACCGCGAGGCGGACTGCTGCCGCGGGCATCACGGTGCTCGGGGCCTGCCGGAACCTCGTTTCCGGTGGAGCCACCGTGGTGGGCAGTGGACCCGCGGCCGACGGCGTGCGGCAGGGGCTGCGCGCAGCGGGCGTCGGGTCGGGACCGGCTCGGGTCGTCGTGTCGGCGGGATCGCCGGGCGCAGCGGATATCTGGGTCGCCACCAGTTCGCCCTACGGAGCGCTGCGCGCCTCGGCGAAACAACGTGTCCTCACCTACGGCGACGTGCATGCCTCAGGATGGGCTGCCGGACAGGCGATCGCCGGCGAACTGGAAACGCTCGGGGGGCTGCCGGTGCGGGGCCCCAAACCCTGCGCGCGCATCCGCTGAGGTCTGGGTCCGCGAATGGCCGACGACCTCAATGCAGCAGGTCTGCGAGTGCTTTCTCCTGCTCCTCGGTAGCGACGAACAGCAACTCGTCACCGACCTCGAGGGGGTCGTCGCCGGTGGCCGCGATCACCCGGTCCTCGCGAAGGATCGCGACGAGTGCGGTGTCGACGGGCCACTCCACGTCGCCCACCGCCATGCCGATGACATTGGAGTCGTGGGGAAGCGTCATCTCCACCAGATTCGTCTTGCTCTGCCGGAAGGTCAGCAGACGTACGAGGTCGCCGACCGCGACTGCCTCCTCGACGAGTGCGCTGAGCAGTCGCGGCGTCGACACCGCCACGTCGACGCCCCACATCTCATCGAACAGCCACTCGTTCTTGGGGTGGTTCACACGGGCGACCACGCGAGGCACGCCGTATTCGGTCTTGGCCAGCAGCGACACCACCAGGTTGACCTTGTCGTCACCGGTGGCGGCTACGACCACCTGACACTGCTCCAGACCGACGAGGTCCAAAGACGCCATCTCACAGGCATCTGCCTTGACGATGTCCACGCCTTCGATGCGTGACTTCTCGACGAGAACGGCGTCACGGTCGATGAGCAGGACATCGTGGCCGATCCCCGCGAGTTCGCGCGCGATCGACTTGCCTACTTTGCCGGCGCCGGCGATGGCCACCTTCATTCCGGATCCACCGCCCTCGCTGCACAGTGTTCGGTGACCTCGTCGAGGGCCTCCTTGGCGCTCAACAGGATCGGCTCGTCGCCCTCCTGCAGCACGCTCTCGGCTGTGGGGACGATGACCCCGCCCTCGCGGTAGATCATGGCCACACGCGACGGCAGACCGAAC
>WBZV01000276.1_pt2 | contig 21935 bp, 24 predicted proteins | sample 5204221 | NCBI WGS metagenome assembly WBZV01 (sample SAMN12344360, study PRJNA552823) | activated sludge metagenome | biome: Activated sludge suspended growth; feature: Nitrification reactor; material: Wastewater; isolation source: activated sludge from nitrification reactor of wastewater...
CAGGGCGGCCCGGGTCTGCGCCGCGCGCTCGGCCCAGGCGGCATCGTCCTGCGCCAGGCGGTCGAGGGATTCGCGCTGCGCCGCCTGGCGGGCGGCCAAGGCCTCGCGCTGGGCGGCCACCTGGGCCAGGTCCTGGGCCAGCTCCTCCCGCCGCTGCTGCAGGCCCTCGATCCGTGCGGCCGCGAGGGCTGCGCGCTCGCGGAGGAGGGCATCCGCGCGCAGGCGCTGCTCCAGGGCGCTGCGGGCCGCCTGGAGGGCGGCCTCGGCCTCGCGGCCCGCCACGCGGGCGGCCTCGTGCCGGGCCAGGCTCTGCTCGACCGCCCGGCGGCGCTCCTCGAGGGTCCGGCGCAGGGTGTCGACGGCGCGGTTGGCCTCCGCCAGCTCCCGCTGGACGCGGTGCCAGTGGTGGCCGTACCAGGTCTCCAGGAGTCCCCGCAGCTCGGTGCTGATCGCCTGGTGCTGCTCCGCGCGCCGTGCCAGGCGGCTCATGCGCTGGAGCCGGGGACCCAGATCCTCGGTCAGGTCGCGCACGCGGGTGAGGTTGTCGTGGGTCTCGGCCAGCTGGCGCAGGCAGCGCTCGCGCCGCCGCTGCAGGGGCACCAGGCCGGCGGCCTCGTCGATCAGGCCGCGGCGCTCCTCCGGCCTCAGGCTGAGGGCGGCATCCACCTGGCCCTGGCCGATGACGGTGTAGTTGCCCTGGCCCAGGCGGCCGCTGAGCAGGTCCTGCACATCCCGCAGCCGGACCGCGGCACCGTTGATCAGGGCTTGCAGGCTGCCGTCGCGGTGGGCGCGGCGGCTGACCTCGACCTCGGCATAGTCCAGGTCCAACCAGTGGTCGCTGTTGTCGAAGGCCACCGTCACCTGGGCCAGGCCGGCCTTGGAGCGGCCCTCGGTGCCGGCGAAGATCATGTCCTCCGCCCGCCTGGCGCGCATGGCGGACTGCCGCTGCTCGCCCAGCACCCAGCGGATGGCGTCGGCGACGTTGGACTTGCCGCTGCCGTTGGGGCCGATGATGGCGGTGATGCCGGAGGGGAAGACGAAGGTGTAGCGACTGGCGAAGCTCTTGTAGCCCTGGAGGGTGATCGCCTGGATCCGCATGGGCCGGGAGTATAGCATCCGGTCGATGCTATACTCCCGCGGCCCTCCGCCGCCGGGCCCTCGAGCGTCGGCCGTCGGCGCCGGCTGCCGGGCCGCACTCCCTGCCCTTTCTCTCGATTCGCTTCGACCTTCGACCTTCGCCCGAGGTTCCCATGGCTGAGCGCAAGCTGCGCGTCGACGTCGTCATCCCGGTGTACAACGAGGAGCAGGCCCTGCCCGGCTCCATCGCCCAACTGGATGCCTTCCTGCGGGAGCATTGCCGGCACGATTGGCGCATCGTCATCGCCGACAACGCGTCGGTCGACCGCACGCCGGAGGTGGGCAGGGGCCTGGCCGAACGGTACGAGCGGGTCCGCTACGAGCGGCTGGAGCGCAAGGGGCGCGGCCTGGCCCTCCGGACGGCCTGGCTGGCCAGCGACGCCGACATCCTGTCCTACATGGATGTCGACCTCTCGACCAACCTGACGGCCTACGTGCCGATGATCGAGAGCATCGCCACCGGCGCCTACCAGGTGGCCATCGGCTCCCGCCTGCGGCACGGCGCCCAGGTCACCCGGCAGTGGAAGCGCGAGTTCATCTCCCGCGCCTACAACCTGATGATCAAGGCCCTCTTTCCCCTGCGCCGCTTCTCGGATGCCCAGTGCGGCTTCAAGGCCATCAGCCGCGATGCCGCTCGCAAGCTGATCCCCATCGTCGAGAACAACCACTGGTTCTTCGACTCCGAGCTGCTGCTGCGGGCCGAGCAGCATGGCTTCCGCATCTTCGAGGTGCCGGTGGAGTGGGTCGAGGACCTGGACACCCGGGTCAAGATCGCGGCCACCGCCTGGGAGGACATCAAGGGCCTGCTCAGGGTCCGCTTCACGCCCAAGGAAGGCCGCGCGCGGGCGTGAGCGCTCAGGGTCTCAGCCACGTGGATGCCGCGGGTCACGCCCACATGGTCGACGTGACCGCCAAGCCCGCCACCGAGCGCTTCGCCCTGGCCGAGGGGCTGATCCGCATGGACGCCGCCACCTTGGACCGCATCCTGGCCGACGACCTGCCCAAGGGGGACGTCCTGGCGGTGGCGCGGGTGGCGGCGGTGCAGGGCGCCAAGCTGACCCCCAGCCTCATCCCCCTCTGCCACAGCCTCCCCTTGACCGGCCTGGACCTGAGCATCACGCCGCTCCCCCCCGACGACGACGGACGCGTCGGCCTCAGGGTCCGGGCCGGGGCCCACACGGTGGCCGGCACCGGCGTGGAGATGGAGGCCCTGACGGCCGTGGCCACCTGCCTGCTCACCCTCTACGACATGGCCAAGGCGGTGGACCGGGGCATGAGCCTGGAGGGCATCCAGCTGGTCGAGAAGCGCGGCGGGCGCTCGGGTGTCTGGCGGCGGCCCGGGGCCTGAGCTATGATCTGACGCCGACAGAGGCCGGGCCGAGCCCGGTCGGCGTCGAGCCCTCTACCCCAGCGGAGAGCCTCCACCATGATCCGGGCCAAGGTAGGCAAGACCTCGGACGAGATCCGGCTGACCGAGCGCGCCTCCTGTGCCGGCTGAGCGGCCAAGATGGGCCCCTTGGCCTTGGCGCAGGTCCTGCGTCCCCTCGCCGAACTCTTCCCTGCCGCCGATCATCCGGAGGTCCTCGTCGGCCTCCAGGGTGCGGACGACGCGGCGGTCTATCGCCTTGACGCCGAGCGGGCCCTGGTGGTGACCACCGACTTCTTCCCGCCCGTCGTCGACGACCCCTACAGCTTCGGGGTCATCGCGGCGGCCAACGCCATGAGCGACGTCTTCGCCATGGGCGGGCAGGTGCTCCTGGCCCTCAACCTCCTGGCCGTCCCGGCGGACCTGGCCCCCGAGACCTGCGCCGAGATCCTGCGCGGCGGGGCAGAGACGGTGCGCCTTGCCGGGGCCGTCATCGCCGGGGGCCATTCGGTGATCGATCCCGAGCCGAAGTACGGCCTGGCGGTGGTGGGCATGGTCCACCCCGACGCCATCCTGCGCAAGGGGGCCCTCCGCGCGGGGGACCGGCTGCTCCTCACGAAGCCCCTGGGCACGGGCCTGGTCACGACCGCCCTCAAGCGGGGGCAGGCGCGGGACGAGGACGTCGCCGCCGCGGTGGCCTCGATGGCGACGCTCAACCAGGCGGCCGGACTGGCGGCCGCGCGGCTGGGCCTGGCGGCCGGAACGGACATCACCGGCTTCGGCCTGGTGGGCCATGCCCTGGAGATGGCCGGCCAGGCCGCGGTGGACCTGGTCCTGGACCTCGATGCCCTGCCGCTCCTGCCGGGGGCCTGGGACTACGCCCGCCAGGGGGCGGTGCCCGGCGGGACCGGGCGCAACCGCGAGGCCTACCGCGACCGGGTCGACGGCCTGGCGGAGATCGACCCGCTCTGGGAGTCCCTGCTCTTCGACCCTCAGACCTCGGGCGGCCTGCTCCTGGCGGTGGAGCCGGCGAAGCTGGAGGGCGTGACCGCCGCCCTCCGCGCGGCCGACCTGACGCCTGCCTGCATCGGGCAGGTGGTGACCGGTTCGGGTCGCCTGCGCCTGCGCTCCGGAAGAGAAGGCTGAGGCCATGCATCCAGATGCGGGCGGATCGGGTCGCGTGCGGGTGCTGGTCACCGGCATGGGCGTCGTGACCCCTTTGGGCATCGGCGGGTCCGCGCTCTGGCAGGCGCTCCTGGCCGGCCGGAGCGGGATCGACCACATCAGCCGCTTCGACGCCGCGGACTACAAGGTGAAGGTGGCCGGCGAGGTTCGCGACTTCCGGGCCCAGGACTGGATGGATGCCCGCGAGGCCCGCCGCCTGGACCGCCTGGTGCAGTTCGCCGTGGCCGCCAGCGCCATGGCCCTGGACGAAGCCCGGCTGCGGGTGGCCGACTGCGATCCGGAGCGCGTGGGGGTGCTCATCGGCACCGGGGTCGGGGGCTTCGAGACCATCCAGCAGGGCTTCGAGGACCTGTTCGCCCGCGGTCCCAACCGGGTCAACCCCCTGACCGGGGCGATGATGCTGCCCGACATGGCCGCCGGCTACGTGGCCATCCAGCACGGCGCCCAGGGCCCCAACCTGTCGGTCTCCTCCGCCTGCGCCACGGGCTCCACGGCCCTGGGCGAGGCGGCGGCCGTCATCCGGCGGGGCGACGCCGACGTGATGATCGCCGGTTCGGTAGAGGCCGGGATCACCCCCTTCGCCCTCGCGGCCTTCCATCGCACGGGGGCCATGTCCACCCGGGTCGTGCCCCCGGCCGAGGCCAGCCGTCCCTTCGACCGCGACCGCGACGGCTTCGTCTTCGGCGAGGGGGCCGGAATCCTCCTGCTCGAGAGGGCCGAGCATGCCCTGGCGCGGGGGGCCACCGTGCTTGCCGAACTGGCCGGCTACGGGGCCAGCGCCGATGCCTACCACGTGTCCGCCCCCCGCGAGGACGGGCGCGGGGCCGCCCAGGCGATGCGCGGCGCCCTGCGCACGGCGGCGGCGGCCCCCGAAGAGGTGGGCTACATCAACGCCCACGGCACGGGCACCGAGCTCAACGACCTGATGGAGACGAGGGCCATCCACCAGGTCTTCGGGCCCCATGCCGAGCGCTTGGCGGTCAGCTCGACGAAGAGCATGCACGGCCACCTGATGGGCGCCGCCGGGGCGGTGGAGGCGGCCATCGCGGTCATGACCCTGCGGGAGGGCGTGCTCCCCCCCACGATCAATCTGGACCATCCGGGAGAGGGCTGCGACCTCGACTACGTGCCCCATCGGCCGCGGCCCTGCGCCGCGCCCCTGCAGGCGGTGCTGTCCAACTCCTTCGGCTTCGGCGGCCACAACGCCAGCCTGCTCTTCCGGCGGTGGGGGCCTTGAGCGATAGTGCCCAGCGCGAGATCCGGCTCGAGCAGCTCGAGGCCCGCCTGGGCCACGTCTTCAAGGACCGGAGCCTGCTCGTCGGCGCCCTGACCCATGGCTCGCACCGCAACGAGAACGGGGCCAAGGACCTGCCCGACAACGAGCGCCTGGAGTTCCTGGGGGACGCGGTGGTCGACTTCGTCGCCGCCGATCAGCTCTTCCGCAGCCTGCCCCGGGCCCGCGAGGGCGAGCTGACGGCCCTGCGCGCCGCCCTGGTCTGCGAGCCCTCCCTGGCCGCTTTCGCGCGCGAGCTGGGCCTGGGCAGCTACCTCAAGCTGGGCAAGGGCGAGGCTGCCAGCGGGGGGCGGGACCGGGCCACCCTGCTCTGCGACAGCTTCGAGGCCCTGGTGGGGGCGCTCTACCTGGACGGAGGCTGGGACGTGGCCGCCCGCTTCGTCGCCGGTTTCCTCCTGGAGGCCCAGGCCAGGGTCCTCTCCGGTCGGGCCCAGAAGGACGCCAAGAGCCGTTTCCAGGAGCTGGCCCAGCGCCGCTGGCAGGCCACACCCTCTTACGTGACCGTGGAGAGCAGCGGGCCGGACCACCAGCGGCACTTCGTGGTGGAGGTCCGGGTGGAGGAGACGGGCTGGGGCAGGGGGGAGGGGCGCAGCAAGGCCCTGGCGGCCCGGGCAGCCGCGGAGGAAGCCCTGCGCCGCTTCGCCGCGCAGGAGGCCGAGGCCCCGGCGTGAACGGCCCGCTCCGCCGCCACCTCCTGTCCATCCTCACCGCCCTCTGGATCGCCGCCGCAGCCGGACCCGGCCAAGGCGCCCTGCAGGCGGCCGAGAGCCTGGTGGTCACGGGCCATTGGCCCTCGCGCCTGCAGTTGGGTGGCAACGACTACGTCCTCGTGCGGGGGATGATGGAGAACCGGGGCACCTTCGGCGTGGGACCGGTCACGGTCGCCTTGGAGGCCTGGGGCGCCGATCCCGCCGCGCCCCTCGGCCGGGGGAGCGGGCAGGTCTTCCTGGACCGGGTGGCGCCGGGCGAGCGCAGCCCCTTCACGGTGGCGGTGCGCCACTGCTGCCCGGAGGACATCCTGCGCTACGACTTCGTCCTGGACGGGCCGGAGCAGCGGGCCGCGCCCTACCGTGACCTGGTGGTGCGAAGGGAGCTGCGGCGCCGGGGGGCGAACGGCCCGGAGCGCACGGCCGAGCTGGCCAACCTCGGCGACCGGGTGGTCAACGCCCCCAGCCTGGATGTCTACGCTGCCTACTGGCAGGGCGAGACCCTGATCGACCTGCGCACCGCCAACCTTCCGGTGCTCTGGAGCCTGAGCGGCCCGACCGGTCAGTCCCTGCCGCCGGGCATGGCCTATCCCCTGGTGGTCGCCGAGCCTGAGCAGCCCTTCGACCGCGTGGAGTACTTCGTCAACGCGACGCCCTACCCGGCCGGCCTGTACCCCGTGCCGCTGGGGGCCGCGGTCCGGCGCCTGTCCTGGGACGGCGCGGACCTGCTCTGGCAGGTGCTGCTCAGCAACTGCGGCGCGGCCCCCACCGAGGCCCTGGTCCTCATCCTGGATTGGCGCGACGCCGACGGCCTGGTGCGCGGCTTCGCCCGCTGGGACCTGGAACTGCCGGCGCCGCTGCCGCCGGGCGCCGGGCGCTGGGTCCAGCTCCGGCTCTCGGGGGCGCCAGCGGCCCTGCTCGGACCGGGCGAGCGGCGCCTCCTGCCCCTGGCGCTGGCGGTGCAGGAAAGGCCGCCTCCCAGCTACCATTGTGAGCCGCGGATCTGGCGGGTTTGGCTGCCGGCCGCCCAGAACCCTCAGGAGGGAGCCCCATGAGCCAAGACCCCGACCCGATCGGCCCGGACCAGTTCCGCCAGGCCCTGCGCCGCTGGCCCAGCGGGGTGACCGTGCTGACCTTCCCGACGCCCGAGGGGCCGCACGGGATGACGGCCTCCGCCTTCTGCTCGGTCTCCGTCGCGCCGCCGCAGATCCTGGTGGTGGTCGACCGCCGCTGGCGCTCCCACGACCTGATCGCCGCTGCGGGCGCCTTCTGCGTCAACATCCTGTCCGAGGAGCAGGTGACCCAGTCGGAGGTCTTTGCCGGCCGGCTGGCCCGCGAGGACCGCTTCGCCGGCCTGGAGCTGGACCTGGGCCCCTCGGGCGCGCCGCGCCTCCTCGGCGCCCGGGCCTGGCTGGACTGCCGCCTGGAAGCCGCGCATGCGGCGGGCGACCACAGCATCTTCGTGGGCCTGGTCATGGCCTCCGGCCTGGGCCCGGACCAGGAAGGTCCCCTGGTCTACCACGACGGGGCCTACCGGCGGGTGGGCGAGCGGCTGGAGCCGCGGGAAGCCTGAGGGCGCGCCCGGCGGCCGACCGGCTGACGCGGCCTCGAACCATGCCCCGCGGCCTGCTGTGGATCTTCCTGGACGGCGTCGGCTGGGGCCCCGCGGACCCGGCGACCAACCCGCTCGTCCGCCGGCCCCTGCCCGCCCTCGAAGCCCTGGCGGGGGGGCGCCTGGCGGGTGAGCCGGCCTTGCCGCCCGCCCGCCTGCACCCCCTCGACGCCCGCCTGGGCCTGCCCGGCCTCCCCGCGTCCGGCACCGGTCAGACCAGCCTCCTGACCGGCCTCAACGCCGCGGCCGCAGTGGGCGAGCATCGCGGGCCCTACCCGGGTGAAAGCCTGCACCCGCTCCTGGCGCAGCGCTCCTTGTTCGGGGAGGCCCGGCGCGCCGGGCTGAAGGTGGCCTTCGCCAACGCCTTTCCGGACCGCTACCTCCGGCGCAGCGCCGCGACGGGCGGGCGCCTCGGTGCCTTCAGCCGGGCGGCCCTCCTGGCGGGCGTCGCGCTGCGGGGGAGCGAGGCCCTCAGGGAAGGCCAGGCGGTGTCGGCGCGGCTCAGCCACGACTCCTGGCCGGCCGAGCCCGGCGCGGCACCCCTCCCGCCGCGCGATGCCCGGGAGGCCGGCCGCTGCCTGGCCCGCCTGGCCGGCGCGCAGGACCTGACGGTCTTCGAGTACTGGATGACCGACTGGGCGGGCCACCATCCAGGGCGCTGGCAGCCGGAGGCGGTGCTGTCGGAGCTGGACCAGTTCCTCGAAGGGGTGCTGGACCTCTGGCCGGCCGACAGGCCGGTGGTGCTGGCCTCCGACCACGGCAACCTGGAGGACCTGAGCAGCGGCCGCCACACCCTGAACCCCGCCCTCTGCATCTGGTGGGGGCCGGGGCCCTCGCTTCCCCTGCGCGACCTGACGGACCTCGCCCCGGCGCTCCGGCTGGCGCTTGGCCTCGGGGGCGGCGATGCGGCCGGCTGATGCCTTCGCAGACCGCCGGCGCCGTCGCCGGCGGCGGGCCGTCCTGCCCCTGGTCCTCCTGCAGATCCTGCTGGCGTCGGCCTATGCCGATGCCCTGCCGATCTTCGAGGCGCCGGACGCCGAAGGCCACCTGAGCTGCATCGCGGCCTGGCAGGCGGCGCCCCTCGGCAGGCCGGCGCTGGACGCCCGGACCGCCGCGGTCTCCCACGAGCTGGTGCAGCAGCCGCCCCTCTACTACCTGGCGGCTGCCATCTTCCTGGAGCCGGGACAGGCGGAGCGCCTCGCCGATCGCTTCAGCGCCAACCCTTACTACCCCGGCCTCAGCCACCGCGTGAGCCGCCCCGCCGTCCAGGCGGCGGCGGCGCGGGAGCCGGGGGGGCGGATCGCGGTCTGGTGGTCGCTCCTGGGGGCCGTGCTCTGCACCATCGCGACCTTTGTCCTGGCGCGCCTCCTGCCCTTGGGGCGACCGGGTGTCGCCCTGCTGGCAGCGGCGATCGTGGCCCTCAACCCGCAATTCCTGCACAGCGCGGCCTCGGTGTCGAACGACGCCTGGGCGGCCGGGCTGGCGGCGCTGAGCGTGGCCCTGGCCCTGCAGACCCGGCGGCGCCTGCGCCGCGGGCCGGCGGGACCGGGAGATCACCGGCCCTGGGCGGCGGCCCTTTGCTGGGGCCTGGTGCTGGGCGGGGCCCTGGGGGCGGCGGCCCTGACCAAGTACTCAGCCCTGGTCCTGGGCCCCGCGGTGCTGCTCGTCCTCTCTGAGGCCCGCCCGCGCCGCGGCGTCCGATCCGCCGGGGTCCCGCTGGCCGCTCTGGCCGCGACCGCCTTCGGCAGCGCGCTCGTCGCCGGGCCCTGGTACCTGGCCAACCTCCGCGCGAGCGGGCAACTGGTGCCCCTGGCGGCGATGAAGCGGCTCCTGCCGCAGCTCTTCCGCGCCGAGCCCCTGGGCTGGGTCTCCTCCCTGTACGACGCGCTGTGGGCCGGTCGGTCCTACTGGGGGGTCTTCGGGCACGGCTACCTGGCGCCGGACGGCTACTTCCTGGTCCTGCACGCCTTCCTCCTGCTGGCCCTCCTGGGCTGGCTGCGGGCGGTCCGGCCGGGCAGCGGGCGTCTGCGCGCCGGCGTGCGGGGCTGGCTGGGTCGCATAGGACTGGGGGCCACTCTGGGCCTCTGCCTCTGGCCCCTCTCGACCACCTTCGCCTTCCTGCGCTGGATCCGCGCGGTCCAGTTCGCCAACCAGGGGCGCCTGCTCTTCGGCATGGCGCCGGCCATCGCCCTGGCCCTGGCCTGGGGCTGGGCGTCCCTGGAGCGGCCCGGCGGACGCCGCCTCCTGCGCCTGGGCATCGTCCTCTGGGCCGGCCTGGGGCTCAGCCAGCTGCTGACCCTCCAGGTGGCCTTCCAGCCGCCCCCGGCCCTGGCCGCGGCCCGCCCGCGCCTGCCCCTGGACGTGGCGCTGGGCGACGGCCTCCAGCTCCTGGGCCTGGACCTGGAGCGGCCGGTGGCGGAGGGGGGCGGGGAACTGCGCCTGCGCCTCTACTGGCGGGCCACGCGGGCCATCGCCGAGGAGGCGATGCTCTATGTCCACGCGGTGGACGCCCGAGGCCGCAAGCTGGCGGCCGAGGACCGCGTGCCCCTGGCGGGCCGCCACCCGACCACCGGCTGGCGCCCAGGCGAGGTCTTCGCCGAGGACTGGGTCCTGCCCGTGGAAAGGGTGACGGAGGCCACCGTGCTCGACCTGGTCCTGGGGGCCTACCGCGACGAGGACCCGGCGGCCCGCCTGCCGATTCGCGATGCCCAGGGCCGGGAACTGGGGACCGAGCTGCGCCTGGCCCGGCTGCTGGCCCGGCCGGAGGGGTCGGAGGACCCGCCCTGTCCGCCGGGCGCCAGGACGGCAGCGGGCGCCCGCTGGCAGGCGGGGATGGTCCTGCGATCCTGGGACCTCCGCCGCGGGCCGGACGGTTGGCCTGGCGAGGTCGCGCTCTGCTGGTCGGCGGCCGCAGCGCCCTGGCGCGATCGCTCGCTCTTCGTCCACGTGCTGGATGGGCGCGGGACGATCGTCGCGCAGTGGGACGGCCTGCCGCAGGGCGGCGCGCGGCCCCTGGCCACCTGGGAGCGGGGCAGCATCGTCCAGGACCGGATCCGCCTGCAGCGCCCTCAAGGGCTGGCGCCGGATGCCTGGGACCGCCTGGCGATCGGCTGGTACGATCCACTGACGGGGGCGCGCGAGCCGCTGACGAACGGGGCGGATCGCTGGACCCTGCCCCTGCGCTAGGGGGCTGGCGACGCCTGGTGCGCGGAGCCGTGCCCTTCGCGTCCACCCAGCCGGGTCAGCCGGCGGGTCGGGGCTTCAAACGCGCGACCGGGCGGGCACCTTCACCCATTCGCCGTCGGCATCCTCTTCGAGGTAGTAGAGCTTCTCGGGCCCCGTGACCCGGTCGGGGTACAGGATGCCGTTCAGGTGGTCGATCTCGTGCTGGAAGACCCTCGCGGCAAAGTCCTCCAAGGCGATGCGCTGGGTTCGGCCGAAGCGGTCCAGGGCCTCGACGACGATGCGCTGGTGGCGGGGCACGTCACCGAAGAGATCCGGGATCGACAGGCAGGCCTCGCGGCCCTCCTCCATCGCCTCCGACTGGCTGACGATGCGCGGGTTGGCCAGGGTCCAGAGCTGCTTGGGCCCCTCGGGATCCTCCAGGTCCTCCGGCACCTCGACGACGACCACCTGGATGTCCAAGCCCACCTGAGGGGCGGCGAGGCCCACGCCCTCGGCATCGCGCATGGTCTCGACCATGTCGTCCATGAGCTGGCGGATGCGCCGGCTCACGGCGGGGACGGGCTGGCTGCGGCTGCGCAGCACGGGGTTGTCGTCGTCGACGGTCACGATGGTTCTGAGGGCCACGATCGCCGATCCTCGAGAGGGGGCCGGGCGCCATGGTGGCGCCTGGGCGGGGGCGGCAATTCTATGGGAGGCCGCCGGCGTCGCGCAAGCGGACTCCCACGAAAGCAGAGGGCGGCCCTGGGCTATGATTGGCCGCCCCCTGGCGAGGGGGACCTGCAACGGCGAGGACTTGCGAGGATTCATGGACACGGTCGAATCCCAGACCCTGCACGCTTCCGAGCGACCGGCCTCGCTACGGCGCGGCGGGCCGGACCTGGCGGGCTGGCCGGACGGGCATCGGCGGGCGCCGCGGCGGATCGCGATGCTCTCCTACCACACCTGCCCCCTGGCGGCGCCGGGCGGCAAGGAGACGGGCGGCATGAACGTCTACGTCCGCGAGCTGATGCGCCAGCTCGGGCGCCGCGGCCACCTGGTGGACTGTTACACCCGCTCGCAGTCGCACCTGGTGCCGCATATCCCGGACACGGACCTGGGCCCCAACGTCCGGGTGATCCACGTGGCAGCGGGCCGCGAGGCGCCGCTCTCCAAGGCGGAGGCCTGGGCGGCGGTGGACGCCTTTGCGGCGGGGGTGGAGGCCTTTGTCGGCGCCGAGGCCCTGCGCTACGACCTCTACCACAGCCATTACTGGATGAGCGGGCGGGTGGCCGAGCGCCTGCGCGCGCGCGCCCCGGCGCCCTGGGTGCACATGTTCCACACCCTGGGGGCGATGAAGGACCGCAGCCTGGGCGAGGGGGCCGGCGCCGAGATCGGCCCGCGGCGCGGCGTGGAGCAGGAGATCTTCGACCAGGCGGACGCCATCGTGGCGGCGACGCCGGTGGACCGGCGCCACATGCTGGAGTCCTACCGCGTGGACGACGCGCGGATCGAGACCATCCCGCCGGGGGTGGACCTGAGCCTCTTCCGTCCCCTGGGCCGAGCGCGGGCGCGGGCGAACCTGGGCCTGCCGGCGGACCACGCGCTGTTGCTCTTCGTCGGCCGCCCGGACCCGGTCAAGGGCCTGGACACCCTGCTCAGGGCGATGGCCCTGCTGGTGGCGCGGGACCCGTCGCTCCGCGAGCGCTCCTGCCTCTGCGTCATCGGCGGGGACAAGGACGCGGAGCAGCGCGGCCGGGACGCGGAGATGGCGCGTATCGATGCGCTGCGTGCCTCCCTGGGTCTGGACGACATGGTGGCCTTCATGGGTCCCCAGGACCAGGACGCCCTGGTGGACTACTACAACGCGGCGCAGGTGGTGGTGGTCCCCAGCCGTTACGAGAGCTTCGGGATGGTGGCCCTGGAGGCGATGGCCTCGGGCGCGCCGGTGATCGCCTCGGACGTGGGCGGCCTCTCCACCCTGGTCCGCGACGGGCGCACGGGCTTCCTGGTCCCCTACGGCGATCCCGCGGCCCTGGCCGACGCCCTCTGGCCCCTCCTGGAGGACGACGCCCTGCGCGACGCGATGGGTGCCCAGGGCGTGGCGGTGGCGGAGGCCTACGGCTGGCCCAGCATCGCCGGGCGGGTGGAGCGGCTGTACGAGCGGCTGTGGGCGGGGGTGCCGGCGGGCGGGTGAGGGGGAGCTGAGACCGCAGCGCGTCGGTCGATGGGGTGGTCGTGGCGAAGGATCTTGGCGGAGGAGGAGGGATTCGAACCCCCGTGGCATTGCTGCCCATCCGCTTTCAAGGCGGCGCCGTTTGACCGCTCCGGCACTCCTCCGTGGGGTGGCTGGGGAGGATAGCACAGGAGGCGGGTCGGAATCTGTCAACCCACGCGCACGAACGGTTTCCGTGGAGGCACGGCTGCTGGGGTTCGCCGTTCGGAAGCAGCGCTGGCCCTTCGGCGAGGTCGCGGTGGTGGATGTGGAACGGAGGGGTTCGAGCGATGAAGCCTATCCGTGGTATCTCGTGCTGCAGGTCGATGGACAGGAGGCGCGGCGGGTCCCGTTCAAGGCCATGCGCTGGGCGAAGCGCCTTGAGGCGGAGCGTCAGGCCGACCGCCTGCGGGAGGCGGTCGGTCTCGCGTCATCGGCGGAGGTCGGCCTCGCGCCACTGGCGGAGGGCACCGGAGTGGGAGCGACGCAAGATCGTGAAGCTGTTCCGGGAGGGCTGGTCGACTTTGCCGAGGAAGGGATCAGGACCACCCTTTGGCACAGCAACGAGGTGCGTCTTCCCCAAGGCTGGGTGGTCCTCTTGCAGACGCGTCCGGGCCGTCAGGCAAAGCAGTACGGGGCCTTGGCCCACCTTGGGCTCAAGGGGAACCTTGTCGGCCTCACCATCGACACGGCGGAGATGCCGGACCTCGACGACGCTACGGTGGTCACGGGTTTGGCCGGGGCGGCTGCGCAGCACTTCACGGTCGTCGCTTCTGAGCCACATCTGGCACATGCCATCTTCGGCTCTGCCGCCGCGCAAGCTCTGGCCCATTGGGTGGCTCGCTACCCGCTGCCGCGCTTCAGCCTCGTCACCCAGCGTCATCCAGCGCCGCTCACGGTCGTTGTCTCGCCGACGGGCCTCAGCCTCGGACTGTGGATCAAGTTGCAGGACCCAGAGCTGACGGAGCGCTTCCACCGCCTTGCCGACGGCCTGGTCGCGGCGCTGCGGGACGTGCCCGATGTGACGTCGGGATGATGACGAAGGTCCTACTCCGGGCCAAAGGTGCGCGGGGTAGGCACAAGGAGGACATGACGTCGCTCGCGCGCCGACCCCAGGGCCGCATCGGTCATCGCCACTCCTGCGGCGCCACCCCCCCCGTCGCCTTCGCCGTCGCCCACGGCCCTCAGATCCAATCCGCCCCCATCCGCTCGCGCAGCACCTCGGGCACCCGGATGCGCCCGTCCTCCGCCTGGTGGTTCTCCAGGACGGCGATCATGGTTCGCGGTAGCCCGAGGCCGGACCCGTTGAGGGTGTGGACGAACTCGGTGGGCGCACCGGCGTCGCGGCGGAAGCGGATGCCGGCCCGGCGGGCCTGGAAGCTGCCGAAGTCCGAGATGCTGCTGACCTCCAGCCATTCGCCGCAGCCGGCGGCCCAGACCTCCAGGTCATAGGTGATGGTGGAGCCGAAGCCCAGGTCCCCGGTGCAGAGTTGGAGGATGCGGTAGGGCAGGCCCAGGGCCTGCAGCAGGGCCTCGCCGTCGGCGAGCATGGCGTCCAGCTCGGCGGCGGAGTCCTCGGGGCGAGTGAATTTGTACATCTCCACCTTGTCGAACTGGTGGCCGCGCTTGATGCCCCGGACATCCCGTCCGGCGCTGACCTTCTCCCGCCGGAAGCAGGGGGTGTAGGCCACGTGGTGGATGGGGAGCTGCTCGGCGCCCAGGATCTCGCCGGCGTAGAGGTTGGTCAGGGGCACCTCGGCGGTGGGGACCAGCCAGAGGTCCTCTTCGTGGTCGCGGTAGAGGTTGTCCATGAACTTGGGCAGCTGCCCGGCGTTCCACATGCACTGCTCGCGGACCACGAAGGGGGTGTAGACCTCGGTGTAGCCGCGCGCGCTGTGGAAGTCCAGCATGAACTGGATCAGGGCCCGCTGCAGGCGCGCGGCGGGGCCGTTCAGGATGTAGAAGCGGCTGCCGGAAATTCGGCTGCCGCGATCGAAGTCGATGAGGCCGCGGGCGGCGCCGAGGTCCCAGTGGGCCTGGGGCTGGAAGGCGAACTCGGGCCTGGCGCCCACTTCCCGCAGCACCTGGTTGGCGCTCTCGTCGGGCCCGATGGGCACGTCCGCGCGGGGGAGGTTGGGGACCTGCTGGAGGCGCGTCTGCAGCTCGGCCTCGGCCTCGGCCACCCGCTGCTCCAGGGCCTCGATCTGGGTCTTGACGCCCTGCATGGCCTGGATGGCGGCAGCCCGCTCGGCCCCGTCCTGGGTCTGGCCGATGGCCTTGCTGGCGGTGTTCCGCTCGGCGCGCAGGGCCTCCAGCTGGGTGAGGCCGCCTCGCCGCTCGGCGTCCAGGCCCCGGATGACGTCGACCACGGACGGGTCCTCGCCCCGGCGGCGCAGGGCCTCGCGGACCTGGTCCGGATCCTCACGGAAAAGCCTGATGTCGAGCATGGTGCGGTACCTCCGACGGGCAAGGGTAGCGGGGGCGCGGGGGTGGGGCAAGCTGGTGGGTTGGGGCGAGCGGGCGGTAGATATCGGCGCCCGCGGGCGGGCGGTCTCGAAGGCGAGCGGGCGGGGTCGGGCGGGGCCGGTGCGGGCTGTCGCGATGGGGCGGTAGGGGCCGTCCCGATGGAGCGGGGGGGGGTGCCGACGGGCTCAGGGCTCGACGCGGCGCAGGTCGGGCTTGAAGCGGTTGAAGTCCTTGTCGAAGGCGTAGATCTCGCTGACGCCCATACGCCGCATGTGGGCGATCTGCAAGGCGTCGGCGAAGCTCAGGGCCTGGTGCTGGGCGTACAGGTCCAGGGCCTCGGAGACGCTTGGCTTGTGGGCCAGCTGGATGCCGCGCAGCAGGAGGAGGGGCTTCAGGCGGGCGGCGATCTCGGGCGCCGAGAGGGCGTAGAGCTGCTTGGAGGCGAGCACGTACACCACTTCGGCCACGATGGACTCGAGCAGCACCACCTGTTCATCGCCGTCATGCAGGCGCCGGAAGAGGGCGCTGCAGCCGTCCAGCACCTCCGGCCGGTCGCCGGTCAGGTAGCGGATGAAGACGTTGGTGTCCAGGAACCTCATGGCGCTTCGGGGCTGTTGGAGCGGCGGTAGCCGGCGGTACGGGCCTCGTCCAGGGCCGCCTCGACCTCCTCGTCGGACAACGGGCGCTGAAGGGGCGGCACGGAAGCGCGAACGGTCTGGTAGGTGAACGCGGGAGCGGCAAGGGTCACGGTGCCGTCATCACCGATCTGGAACAGGAGCTTCCCGCCCGGGACGGCTCCCAGGATCCGCCGAACGGCGGCGGGGAGGGTCACCTGGCCGCGCTCGGTGATGCTGGCTTGAATGGCGTGCATGGTGGCTCCTCTCTGACATGGATCGCGGTGTATGCATTGCATCTTAGCTGAATCCTTGGAACCATGTCAATGCCTTGGTAGGGCTATCCAGGGCTCACCGTCAGGCTTGGCCATGGTTGACTTGAAGAAGTACATCTGCCCACAGGTGGACACATTGCGCGGCTGGCGGAAGGGGAGTATCCTGCCGCCATGGGCGCTCAAGGCACGGTGCACGGCCGCGTTCTGCGCCTGTTGGAGAAGGCATGCAAGGCCGAGGACAGCCGTACGGTCAGGAGCCTGGGGTGGTTGGTGACGGGCCTGCTCACGGAGCAGGATGCGCGCCTGTGAGGCATGGTCCAAGTCAGCCCGGACGCGCCGTCGGTGCGCACCCTGCCGGAGTTCCAGCGCCTGGGGGATGTGGACCGGGCCTTCCGCGACGACAAGACGGCTTGCTTCGGGATCGAGCGGGTGCGCCTGATGACGCCGCACCGGCTGGACCGCTTGCTGCTGGGAGTGGCGATCGCCCAGGTGCTCCTGGTGTCGCTGGCCACGCGGCTGCTGATGGAAGGCAGGGAGGCGTCGGTGGACGCGCACGGCTCGGGTGGCCTCAGCCTGCTCCAACTGGGCGCACGCTACTTCCGCAGCGAGGCCTGGCAAGGGCGAACGCCCCGGCTGGGGATCTGGCTGCTGCCGGACGAGATGATGGAGGAGGAGGTCGACGAGCGGCGAGCGCTGTGCGCCTTCTAATTCCGCTTGGGCCTGGAGCCCGGCGTCCTCTGCATCCCACCGAAGTCCTTCGAGGAGCGCAACCTGATGGGGTGGCTACCCGGCCCCCGCAAGCGATACCCGCCCCGCATGCCGATTGGCGACCCGCCACTCATTCGGGGACCCCGGGGAAAGTTGGAGGTGGGAGATGTGTCTACCTGTGGGCCTAACTCCATAAGAAGGGATGATTCACGATGATGTCTGAAATGATGTGTTTGCCAAAGAAATGGTGTGTGATTCACTTGATGCTTCTGAGTGGTGCGTTGTGTTGTGGTTGTGGTGGAACAGATGGATTGCAAAATAATGGAGCAGTTGAGTTGGAGGTGTCGGAAGGTGGTGATTTATCTAATAGAAGTGATATATTGTCATCACAGATTGGCGGCGATGACACCAGTGATTATCTTAGAATTATGTATGATGCTGTTGGGGTTGTATCCGAGGCGGAGATTGTTTATATTTCAGCTCCGGAGAGGGGAACGGTGGATGGCCAACTACCGGATAATCTCTCAGAAATGTACGAAACAAATCCGTCACTAACCATTGAGGTTGCCCTGCAATACACTATTGCGATATTGAAGAACAGCAACATGATCAAGGGCGTCGAGAATTGTGACTTTATTGTTGTTTCGTGTCACGCAAGAACCCTATATCCGATAGATGGAGTGGATAGTCTTAATAGATACTGTCACGGCAACGTTGGCGATCGCGGAGTACTAATGGGGGAGATTGATGATAGATCCAACATATCGATAACAATAGACAATGGATACAGAAATATTCTCCGCTCGAGAGAGATGGCGTCGAACCAAATCGCTGGCGCAGGAGACTACTGCGTCGCTGACAGATATTTCTTTATAAGAGACGATGGTGGTCTAGCGGTGCCGCGACCAGACAAATTGGCTGGCGTTGGGGATCAAGAGTTATACTCACAAGTGATTACCAGATTGCAGAACATGGGAAATGAGCCTTGATTGTTATGCTGTGCATAAGACCTGCACGTGGAGTTGACCCGAGTCGTTGGACACCTCACCATTAGGGGAACAGGAGGTGCCCAGCATGGCGAAGGGACGGAAGACGTACCCGCTGGAGTATCGGCAGCAGCTGGTGGAGATGTGTCGGGCAGGGAGGAGTGCCGAGTCGCTGGCGCGCGACTTCGACCCGACGGCACAGACGATCAGGACCTGGTGGCCCAAGCCCAGTTGATGGCCGGGACGCAGCGGCAGGCTACCGGGGTGATCCACCACTCCGACCACGGGTTGCAGTACACATCCCTGGCCTTCGGCAAGCGCTGCGAGGCCTTCGGCATACGCCAGTCGATGGGCAGCGTCGCCGACTGCTACGACAACGCCATGGCGGAGAGCTTCTTCGCATCGCCGGAATGCGAGCTGCTCGCTCGCTCGAAGTTCCGCAGCCATGTCGAGGCCCGCATCGCCGTGTTCGAGTTCATCGAGGCCTGGTACAATCCGCGCCGGCGACACTCGGCCCTGGGCTACTTGTCGCCGGTCAACTTCGAACGGGCTCATGCCGAGGCCTTGGCTGCATGAGCCTCTTATTCTCAACCGTCCACCTAGCCGGGGGAACTCCATGAATATCAAGTCCTCTTCAGTTGGTGTTGCAATGATGGCGGTGACCGCGGTGATCGCAATAGCGATCGCTAGATCGAGTGCTCCTGAATCAGATCGCATGACAGTACAATTCTCGGAGGCTACGCCGACAGACGACAAGTTCCTCAGTGTGGGAGAGAGAAATACATCGAACATAATGCCGGTATCGGAACAAATCAGATTTGCCGACTATGTATCGCTCATTAGAATTAGTCACGTGGAACCCACAAGGTTCAATACGGTTACTGGGTTGAGGCCAGAGAATGAGAGAGACGCGTTTGGGATGCTCATAGGGACCCCGTTGGTTGCTGACGTAATTGAGAATTATCAGATCCCAGCCGGAGTGTCTGCGCCAAACGGTTGGGCATTGTTGATGCTTGGAGGTGTCACTGATGAGGTGATCCAGCACAGCAGTGGTTATACCGGAGAATCTATCAAGTCAATCGGCGCTACTGGTGTGGCGTTCATTAGTGTCTTGGATGATCAATCGGGTGAATTGGCTACGCCAGAAAACGTCGAGCCTCTCATGAAGAGTGTGCTTGACATTGGGAATGATAGATCAAGTGCGCTTGGTGTAAACTACGGTAAGGGGATTGTCTATAACTGGTATCTACTAGAGAACGGTCAGGCGACTAGCTATCACGACAATCGCACCTTGCCAGAGAGTGATCTGATTCAGGAGATACAGTCTGGGCTTCAGTAAGAGTGGGCCACTCTGCTATCTCGTCTTGAGTTACTGATACGGCCCCTTTCATAGATTCGCCTACTCCGTCGTGAGAGCAGAGGCGTAAGAGGCGGAAGGCCTGGGACGGAGAGGCAGGTCGAGGTGGTCGAGGAGGAAGGCGAAGAGGTCGCGGTGGGGCTGGCGGAAGAAGCGGCTGGCGGGGGTGGAGCCGTCAGCGCGGTGGATGGCAAAGTTGTGGAGGACGGTGAGGGCCTGGCGGCGCTTGGTGCCGAGCTTGCGGCAGCCGTGCTGGAGCAGGGCCAGCCGGCCGTTGCGTCCCTCCACGCAGGAGGTGGCGCGGAGGAAGAGGTCGACCGCGTCGCCGGCGGTGCCCCGCAGGTCGGCGAGTGCTTCCTCGGGCAGCGCAGCCAAGGCGCCAGCAAGATCGTCAGCCCTGGCCAGGAGGGTCGAGGACAGTTGCCGAAGGTGGCGCCGCTCGTCGGCTGTCTTGGCGCGGGCCGCGACCGACTTCAGGTACAGGCCAGGAACAAGGGCCTCTCTGGCCAAGGATGCTGCCGCCTCAGGCAGGGCGAGGCCGGCCAGGCAGCGGTCGACGTGGTGCCAGAAGAAGGCCACCACCGCCGGATCCTCATCGATGGCTTCCTTCCGCGCCAGCCAGTGCCGTAACGTGCTCCGAGGCACCCCGATCGCCTCCGCCACCGGCCGCAGCCCCTGGCCCAGCTCCTGGGCCTCGGCCAGCTTCGCCAGCGCCTCCACCTCCGTCGCCCGGCCCCATTGACCCGCCCTGGCCCCCCTGCTATCTTCCCCCCGCACGGCTCGCTCCTGGTGTTTGGTTGTTCTCCAAACTCCAAGATACCGGGTCGAGCCATGCCCTTCAACCCCTCCGCCTTACCCCAGCCGCCCAGGGTTCAGGCCCCGGGTGGGCGAACTTGTGAAAGTAGCCCCCGGAAGCCCTCTCCGTCCACCTTGCCGGTCGTCGCCCGATAGATCCGTCGACACATTGCGCGGCTGGCGGAAGGGGAGTATCCTGCCGCCATGGGCGCTCAAGGCACGGTGCACGGCCGCGTTCTGCGCCTGTTGGAGAAGGCATGCAAGGCCGAGGACAGCCGTACGGTCAGGAGCCTGGGGTGGTTGGTGACGGGCCTGCTCACGGAGCAGGATGCGCGCCTGTGATGCCTGGTCGGAGTCGGCCCGGACGCGCCGTCGGTGCGCACCCTGCCGGAGTTCCAGCGTCTGGGGGACGTGGACCGTGCCTTCCGCGACGACAAGTCGGCCTGCTTCGGGATCGAGCGGGTGCGCCTGACAAAACCGCACCGGCTGGACCGCCTGCTGCTAGGGGTGGCGATCGCCCAGGTGCTCCTGGTGTTGCTGGCCACGCGGCTGCTGATGGAAGGCAGGGAGGCGTCGGTGGACGCGCACGGCTCGGGTGGCCTGAGCCTGCTCCAACTGGGCGCCCGCTCTTCCGCAGCGAGGCCTGGCAAGGGCGAACGCCCCGGCTGGGGATCTGGCTGCTGCCGGACGAGATGATGGAGGAGGAGGTCGACGAGCGGCCGGCGCTGTGCGCCTCCTACTTTCGCCTGGGCCTGGAGCCCGGCGTCCTCTGGATCCCGCCGAAGTCCTTCGAGGAGCGCAACCTGATGTGGTGGCTACCCGGCCCCCGCAAGCGATACCCGCCCCGCATGCCGATTGGCGATCCGCCACTCATTCGGGGGCCCGGGGAAGGTAGGAGGGGGGAGATGTGGCTACCTGTGGGGGTAATCTGTATCAGTATGCATTTACATGTAGGTCAATCCGCCGTTACTCATATGCGGGAGATGTGGATTAACCTATGAGAACAGACAGGATTTCGATGAAGCAGCTGCTTGTGTTAGTGGGTGCGAGCTTAGTTCTTGGTTATCTCGTGCTTTACAATCGCCGCCCTGTCACCTCCAACGATTTCACAACTCGCGATGGGTATGATGAGTGTCAATTCGACGCCGCTGTTTCAATGCCATTCAATGGATTGAGCATTGAAACAAGAAGAGTGATGTTTGACCAAATCGACCTCGATCCGTCTCAAGTTCGGTATAGTGGGGGAATGGTATCTTCCAATCGAAGCTATGCTGTTGGCATAGTAACGAACTTGGGCGCGGAACACTTTTTTTCCGTAGTTATCGACACAATAGAACCGATGGAGACGTTACCTCCGGGCGGATTCGTCCAATTGTTGGATGTATCGAACGCAGGCAAATTGTCCGCTGCAATTGAAGGACTTCGGAAGTGCTTTCAGATGAGATCGCCTAGCCCACCCTAACACTAATAATCTGTACTAATGTTTCCTGGCTACCTTCAATCGATTATTGACTGAGTGGACCATTCCTGGAGTTGACCCGAGTCGGTGGACACCTCACCTTTAGGGGAACAGGAGGTGCCCAGCATGGCGGAGGGACGGAAGACGTACCCGCTGGAGTATCGGCAGCAGCTGGTGGAGATGTGTCGGGCAGATAGGAGTGCCGAGTCGCTGGCGCGCGACTTCGACCCGACGGCACAGACGATCAGGACCTGGTGGCCCAAGCCCAGTTGATGGCCGAGACGCAGCGGCAGGCCACCGGGGTGATCCACCACTCCGACCACGGGTCTCAGTACACATCCCTGGCCTTTGGCAAGCGCTGCGAGGCCTACGGCATACGCCAGTCGATGGGCAGCGTCGCCGACTGCTATAACAACGCCATGGCGGAGAGCTTCTTCGCCTCGCTGGAATGCGAACTGCTCGCTCGCTCGAAGTTCCGCAGCCATGTCGAGGCCCGCATCGCCGTGTTCGAGTTCATCGAGGCCTGGTACAATCCGCGCCGGCGACACTCGGCCCTGGGCTACTTGTCGCCGGTCAACTTCGAACGGGCTCATGCCG
>WBZV01000532.1_pt1 | contig 21911 bp, 21 predicted proteins | sample 5204221 | NCBI WGS metagenome assembly WBZV01 (sample SAMN12344360, study PRJNA552823) | activated sludge metagenome | biome: Activated sludge suspended growth; feature: Nitrification reactor; material: Wastewater; isolation source: activated sludge from nitrification reactor of wastewater...
GGCGCTCAAGGCCGAGGGCAGGGCCTACAAGGCCGGCACCTTCCCGTTCCTGGCCAACGGGCGCGCGCGCGCGCTGGGCGACACCACCGGCATGGTCAAGTTCCTGGCCGACGCCAAGACCGACGAGATCCTGGGCGTGCACATCGTCGGGCCCATGGCCAGCGAGCTGATCGCCGAGGCCGTGGTGGCGATGGAGTTCAAGGCCAGCGCCGAGGACATCGCGCGCATCTGCCACGCGCATCCCTCGCTGAGCGAGGCCACCAAGGAGGCCGCGCTCGCGGTCGACAAGCGCACGCTCAACTTCTGACCCCGCGTCGGCACCCGCGGCGGCCGGGCCACCCCGGCCGCCTGCGCTTTTATGATCGAAAGCCATGCCGGTCCGACAGCTCTACGAACAGACCCTGAACGAACGGGGCTACCAGTCCGACGCGGCGCAGCTGCGCGCGGTGGCTGCCCTGGAGCGTTGCGAGAACGAGTGGGCCGACTACAAGGCACGCCGCAGCAACGCGCTCACCAAGCTGATCCGCCGCCCGCCGATCCCGCGCGGCGTCTACATGTGGGGCGGCGTGGGCCGCGGCAAGAGCTTCCTGATGGACTGCTTCTTCCAGGCCGTGCCGCTCACGCGCAAGACCCGGCTGCACTTCCACGAGTTCATGCGCGAGGTGCACCGCGAGCTGCAGGAACTGAAGGGCACCGTCAACCCGCTGGACGAGCTGGGCCGCCGCATCGCGCGGCGCTACCGGCTGATCTGCTTCGACGAGTTCCACGTCGCCGACGTGACCGACGCGATGATCCTGCACCGCCTGCTCGAATCGCTGTTCGAGCACCGCGTGAGCATCGTCACCACCTCGAACTTCCATCCCGACGGGCTCTACCCGAACGGCCTGCACCGCGACCGCATCCTGCCGGCGATCGCGCTGCTGAAGGACAAGCTCGAGGTCATCAACGTCGACCACGGCACCGACTACCGCCAGCGCACGCTCGAGCACGTCAAGCTCTACCACTGCCCGCTCGGGCCGGCGGCCGACGCGGCGATGAACCAGGCCTTCGAGCAGCTTGCCGAGGCGCGCGACGAGGATCCGGTGCTGCGCATCGAGCACCGCGAGCTGCGCGCGCGGCGCCGTGCGGGCGGCGTGGTGTGGTTCGACTTCAAGGTATTGTGCGGCGGCCCGCGCTCGCAGAACGACTACCTCGAGATCGCCTCGCAGTTCCACACCGTGCTGCTGTCCGACGTGCCGCACATGCCGCTGCGCATGGCCTCCGAGGCGCGCCGCTTCACCTGGCTGGTCGACGTGCTCTACGACCGGCGCTGCAAGCTGATCCTGTCGGCCGAGGTGCCGGCGGAGCAGCTCTACACCGAAGGCCCGCTGGCGCACGAGTTCCCGCGCACGGTGTCGCGGCTGGCGGAGATGCAGTCGGCCGAGTTCCTGGCGCTCGAGCGCCGTACCGTCGACACGTCGTTGACATGAAGATCAAGCGCCTGCGCGTCGCCCTGCTCAGCCTGCTGTGCGTGCTGCTCGCCGCGCTCGAGCCGGCGCGTGCCGACGACAGCGCCGAGCGCTCGCGCATCGCGCGCGAGCGCGCCGACGCGCAGGCGCGCTTCGAGGCGCGGCGGCGCGAGTGCGAGACGCGCTTCGCGGTCACCGCCTGCGTCGACGAGGCGCGTGCCGAGCACCGCCAGGCGCTGCAGCGCCTGCGCCGCGAGGAGGGCGTGCTCGACGAGGCGCAGCGCCGCCAGCGCGCCGCGGCGCGCATGGCGGCCATCGAGGCCAGGCAGCGCGCCGAGCGTGAACGGGCGAATGCGCCGCGCGCGGAGCGTCCGGTGGTGTCGCCGCAGCTGCGGCCACCGCGCCCGCCGGCCGCAGCGCCGAAAGCGGCGTCGACGCCGGCCAGTGCGCCGGATCGTTCGGCCGAAGAGGCGCGCAGCCGCGCCCGCTTCGAGGCGCGCCGGCGCGAGGCGCGCGAGCACCGCGAGCAGGCCGAGCAGCGCCGCGAACAGCGCGAGCAGAGCGGGAAGAAGGCTGCGCCGCTGCCGGACCCGGCAGCCCGCTGATCCTGCCCCGGGCGATCAGGACAGCGGATCGACCCGGATCAGCGCCAGCGAGAGGTTGTCGCCGCCGCCGCGGGCCCGCTGGCGCGCCTTGCTGACCAGCATCTCGCTGGCTTCGCGCGGCGGCAGGGCATGCACGATGGCGCCCAGCTCGCGCGGCGTGAAGTAGTGCCACAGGCCGTCGCTGCAGGCGAGCACGCTGTCGCCCACCTCGAGCCGGCCGATGTGGCCGATGGTGATCGGCGGATCCTGGTGCGTGCCCAGGCAGCCGGTCAGCAGGTTGGACTGCGGGTGGTTGTTCGCCTCGTCCTCGGTGATCGAGCCCTCGGCGACGAGGCGCTGCACGTAGGAGTGGTCGACCGTGCGCGCCACCATCTCGGGGCCGCGGAAGTGGTAGACGCGCGAATCGCCGGCGTGCACGTAGTGGCACTCGCGCGACGGGCTGATGATGAAGGCCGCGACCGTGCTGTGCGGCTCCTCTTCGGAGGTGATCGCCGTCAGCTTGATCATCAGGTGCGCTTCCAGCACCAGCTGCTTGAGTGCCTCGGCGGTGTCGTCCTTGCTCGGGGCGAAGCGCTCGAAGATCTGCTGCGCGGTGAGGATCACCTGGTCGGCCGCCTTGCGGCCGCCGCTCTTGCCGCCCATGCCGTCGGCCAGCACCGCCATCACGCTGCCGGGCACGCGCTGGTGCGGGATGATCTGCACCTGGTCCTGCTGGTAGGCCCGGTCGCCGCGGTGGATGCCGGTGGCAGCGGAGAGGCGGTAACCGGCGGTCGTGGTGCTCATGGGCGAAAACTATAATCGCTCCCGCCTCCACGAACGGGGCGATTTCTGCGACGTAGGGCCTGTTCTCACGCGCGGCTATGGACGACAACCTGCATTCCCTGCCGCGCCGGCTGATCGAGTTGCGCATCGAACACGCCGACCTCGACGACCTCATCGACCGCACCACCGTCGAGCATCCCGGCGACGAGCTGACGATGCGACGGCTCAAGAAGCGGCGTCTGGCGCTGCGCGACATGATCGCCCGCCTCGAAGCGGAGCTCGATCCTCCCGAGCCGGCATGACGCCGGGCGATCCGATTTCTCCGGGCAGCTTGGCCGCCGCCTCGCGCGAGGCGCTGTCGGCCGCGGGCGCGCTGGCGCAGGCCGATGCACGCCACGTCGAGCGCGCCGTGCAGCTGCGCATGGCCGAGGCCGTGGCCGAGGCCATCGAGAGTCGCACGGCGCTGGTGGCCGAGGCCGGCACGGGCGTCGGCAAGACCTTCGCCTACCTCGTGCCGACGCTGCTGTCGGGTGCGCGCGCGCTGGTCAGCACCGCCACCAAGAGCCTGCAGGACCAGCTCTTCCTGCGCGACATCCCGCGCCTGCGCGATGCCCTGCAGCTGCCCGTCGGCGTGGCGCTGCTCAAGGGGCGTGGTAGCTACCTGTGCCTGCACCGCATGAAGCAGGCGCGAGCGTCGGCGACGCTGCCGGATCGCTGGGCGGTGCGCACGCTGGCCAAGGTGGAGCAGTGGTCGCAGACCACCAAGAGCGGCGATCTCGCCGAGATGGACGGCCTGGACGAGCGCAGCAGCGTCATCCCGCTGGTCACCTCGACGCGCGAGAACTGCCTCGGCAGCGAGTGCGCCGACTTCAAGCAGTGCCACGTGGTGCGCGCGCGCCGCGAGGCGATGGCGGCCGACGTGGTGGTGGTGAACCACCACCTGTTCTTCGCCGACATGGCGCTGCGCGACACCGGCGTGGCCGAACTGCTGCCCAGCGTCGAGGTGGCGGTGTTCGACGAGGCGCACCAGCTGCCCGAGGCGGGCGTGCAATTCCTCGGCACCACGCTCGGCAGCGCGCAGGCGCTGGACTTCTCGCGCGACCTGCTGGGCCTGGGCCTGCAACTCGCGCGCGGGCTGGCGAAGTGGCAGGAGCTCGCCGCCGCGGTGGAGAAGGCGGCGCGCGAGTTGCGCCTGGCCGCCGCCGGGCCGCTGCGCGATCTGCGCGGCATGCTCAAGCTGCGCTGGGAGGAGCGTGCCGCGCGCGAGGATTTCGTGGCCGCGCTGGCCGAACTGGGCCGCGCCGCCGATGCGGCCGGCGAGGCGCTCGACACGGTGTCGGAGCTGTCGCCCGAGTTTCTCAAGCTCGCCGAGCGCGCCGGCACGCTGGCCACGCTGGCCGGGCGCTTCGCGGACGAGGCGGCGACCGGCCGGGTGCGCTGGATCGACGTCTCGCCGCACCAGGTGCGGCTGGTGGAGTCGCCGCTGGACATCCGCGACGCGCTCGCCGAGCAGATGGGCGCCGGCCACAAGGCCTGGATCTTCACCTCGGCGACGCTGGGCGAGGACGACCGCCTCGCCTGGTTCACCGAGCAGGCCGGGCTCGAAGGCGCGCGCACCTTGCGCGTCGGCAGCCCGTTCGACTATGCGGCGCATGCACGGCTCTACGTTCCCGCCGGCATGCCCAAGCCGAACGAGGCGGGGCACCCGGCCGCGGTGGCCACGCTGGCGGCGCGCTTCGCGCGCGTGCTGGGCGGGCGCAGCTTCGTGCTGACCACCACGCTGCGCGCGCTGCAGGCGATTGCCGAGAAGCTGCGCGCCGAGTTCGAGGCCGAGGGCGTCGGAATCCGCGTGCTGCAGCAGGGCGAAGCGCCCAAGCGTGCGCTGATGCAGCAGTTTCTCGCCGAGCGGCGCTCGGTGCTGGTCGGCTCGCAGAGTTTCTGGGAGGGCATCGACGTGCCCGGCGACGCGTTGCAGTGCGTGCTGATCGACAAGCTGCCGTTCCCGCCGCCCAACGATCCGCTGGTGGAAGCGCGCGTCAAGCGGCTGGAAGCGCAGGGCCGCAACGCCTTCGCCGACTACTTCATCGCCGAGGCGGCGGTGTCGCTCAAGCAGGGCGCGGGGCGCCTGATCCGCAGCGAAACCGATCGTGGCCTGCTGGTGGTGTGCGATCCGCGCATGGCGGGTATGAACTATGGCCGGCGCCTGCGCGAGGCGCTGCCGCCGATGACGCGCGTCGCAAACGAAGCCGAGGCCGCGGCCTGGCTGGAAACGCTGGCGGCTGAGCGCGCCGAGGCTTGAGGTTGGGAGCCCGTTCAGGCTGAGCCCGTCGAAGCCCTACCGAGTCACTTGCGGGCCCTTCGACGGGCTCAGGGCGAACGGAGGTGCAAGTTCACCAGACCTTCCACCAGGGCTTGTCGGCCGGGCGGCCGACGTCGGCGGCGTAGGGGCTGTTGGGGAAGTTCTTCTCGAGCACGCGCTGGGCGTCGTCGCGCAGCTCGACGAGGCCGAGGCGCTCGTAGCTGCGCGTCAGGATCACCAGCGCCTCCTCGGCGGACGGCGAGTACTGGAACTCCTGCACCGCCTGCTGGGCGCGGTTCGCAGCGGCCACGTAGGCACCGCGACGGAAGTAGTAGCGCGCCACGTGCACTTCGTACGCCGCCAGCGAGTTGACGATGTAGTTCATGCGCACCTGCGCGTCCTCGGCGTAGATGGAGCGCGGGAACTGCTCGACGAGCTGCTTGAACGACTGGTAGGAATCGCGCGCGGCCTGCTGGTCACGCTCGGAGAGATCCTGCGCGGCGAACTTGCCGAGGATGCCGAGGTTGTCGTTGAAGTTCACCAGGCCCTGCAGGTAGAGCGCGTAGTCGAGGCCCGGGCTGGAGGGATTCAGCTTGATGAAGCGCTCCAGCACCGACAGCGACTCGGCCTTCTCGCCGCTGCGCCACAGCACGTAGGCGCGCTCGATCTGCGCCTGCTGCGCCAGCGGCGTGCCGGCGGCGCGGCCTTCGAGGCGCTCGTAGAGCTTGGCGGCCTTGTCGTAGGCGCCGGCGGAGGCCTCGTCCTTGGCCTCTGAATACAATTTCTCCGGCGACCAGTTGGCGCTCTCGTCGCGCGGGCCGGCGCCGCAGGCGGCCAACACCACGGTGGCGGTCACGAGGGCCGCGCGCAGGCCCCGCAGGCTGGTCGAACGCATCACATCCATGGGCTGAGGCTCGTCCACGCTCGCACGCGAACAGGTCATGACAGAAGAGCGGGATTATAGGGAGACACCCTCGGAGGACGAGGCGGAGCGCGAGGCCGAAGGCGAACGCCGCGAAGCCGTCGCCGCGGCTGAGTGGCACGGCCAGCGCCTCGACAAGCTGCTGGTGGCGATCGCCCCGGAGTTCTCGCGCAGCCACCTGCAGAGCCTGCTCGAGCGCGGGCTGGTGAACGTGGACGGCACGCCGGCGCGCGCCGCCTCGCAGAAGGTGCGCGCGGGCCAGCGCATCGCCGTGCAGCTGGTCGGCACCGAGGAGAGCCGGGCGTTCCGCCCCGAGGCGATGGCGCTGGCGATCGTCCACGAGGACGAGCACCTGCTGGTGCTCGACAAGCCCGCCGGCCTGGTGGTGCACCCGGCGGCGGGCAACTGGTCGGGCACGCTGCTCAACGGCCTGCTCGCCCACCATGCCGGCGCGAGCGCGCTGCCGCGCGCCGGCATCGTGCACCGTCTCGACAAGGACACCTCCGGCCTGATGGTGGTGGCCAAGACGCTGGTGGCGATGACGGCGCTCACGCGTGCCATCGCGGCGCGCGAGGTGCATCGCCAGTACCTGGCGATCTGCCACGGCGAGGTGGAGGAGGCGGCGTTCAGTATCGATGCGCCGATCGCGCGCGATCCGCAATCGCGCGTGCGCATGGCGGTGCTGGGCTCCGGCAAGCCGGCGCGCACCGACGTCGAACGGCTCGCGGTGCACGAGGGCTTCAGCGCGCTGCGCTGCACGCTGCACAGCGGCCGCACCCACCAGATCCGCGTGCACCTGGCCTGGTACGGGCATCCGCTGGTGGCCGATGCGCTGTACGGCGGCGCGCCGGCGCTGGGCATGGCGCGCCAGGCGCTGCATGCGTTCCGGCTCGGTTTCGTGCATCCGGTGGAGGGCCAGCCTTTGCAGTTCGAGGCTGCCGCGCCGGCGGATTTCGCCTCGGCCTGGCAGCGCCTCGCCGGCCCGGTGTGAGGCCCGTCCCGGCCGCCGACCCGGGCGTCTTCCGCTTGGGTACAATGCACGCCATTCCTCCAGCCCGGCCGATCGAGCCGCCGCACTTCGCGGCCCCTCACAGGCCCGGCTGCCAGGCCGTCTGAGGCGACCTGAGGCGCTTCAGCCCCCCGCCGGCGCGATATGCGCGGCCCACTTGCCAGAAGCCATGTGTCACCGCCGGTGCGGTGACGCTCGACGACAGGATCCATGAACACACAGGATGCGAAGCGCGTCCTCGAGACCGCGCTCATCTGCGCCAGCCAGCCCATGCCTCTGCGCGACCTGCGCACGCTGTTCAACGACGAACTGGGCCCTGACACGCTGCGTGCGCTGCTCGACGAACTCACGCGTGACTGGGAAGACCGCGGCGTCGAACTGGTGGCGCTGGCCAATGGCTGGCGCTTCCAGAGCCGGCCCGAGATGCGCGAATTCCTCGACCGCCTCAACCCCGAGAAGCCGCCCAAATACTCGCGCGCGGTGATGGAGACGCTGGCCATCATCGCCTACCGCCAGCCGGTGACGCGCGGCGACATCGAGGAAATCCGCGGAGTCACGGTGGCCAGCCAGATCATCAAGCAGCTGGAAGACCGCGGCTGGGTCGAGGCGATCGGCTACCGCGAAGCGCCGGGCCGGCCGGCACTGCTGGCCACGACGCGGCAGTTCCTCGACGACCTCGGGCTCGCGAGCCTGGAGCAGCTTCCCGTCATCGACGGCGCGCCGGCCGCCGGTGCGATGCTCGCCGAGGCGCTGCCCGAGCAGCCCGAACTGATCGATGCGCAGGCGGCACTGGTGCTCGAGCCGCCGGCCGACGCGGCGCTGCTCGACGAGCCCGCTGCGGTGCCCGAGTCGGCGCCCGAGCCCGAGCCGCTCGCCGAACCCGAATCCCTCTCCGACGACACCGATCCCGCGGCCGACACCGCCCCGATGGAACCTCAAGCATGAACCTCCCGCCCGAGTCCCAGCCCGAAGCCCCCGCAGAGGGGCTTGCCGCGACGCCCGAGGCCGAGACCGCCAAGCCGGCCCGCCGGCGTCGCACGGCCGCCGCGCCGGCTGCCGCCGAAGCCCCGGCCGGCGCCGACGCGCCCACGGCAGCCGAGCCCGTCGAGGCGGTGGCACCCAAGCCGCGCCGTCGCCGCAAGGAAGTCACGGAAGCAGTGGAAGCGGTGGAAGCCGCGCCGCAGGAGCCCGTTGCGTCCGTTGCCGCCGCCGAGCCGGTGGTCGAGCCTGTTGCCGCCGCGCCGAACGAGCGCGCCGATGACGAAGGCGAGGGCGATGAAGCCGGCGAAGCCGGTGAGGGTGGCGAAGGCAGCGGCCGCAAGCGCAACCGGCGCAACCGGCGCGATCGCCGCCGCGGCGAAGGCGGCGAGGCGATCACGCCCGAAGCCGCTGCGGCGGCGGCGAACGAGCGCACCGGCGCGATGTTCGCCGAGGTGCTCTCGGGCGCCTTCGATGCCGAGGCCGAGGCGGTGCCCGAGGGCGAGCCCGCCGAAGCTGCAGAAATTGCCGAAGCCAGCGAGCCGGTGGCCGAGGGCGAAGCTCAGGCCGAAGGCGAACCGCACAAGCGCGTGCTGGCCCCCGAGCCCGATGCGCCCAAGCTGCAGAAGGTGCTGGCGCAGTCCGGCATCGGCTCGCGCCGCGACATGGAGCAGATGATCGAGGACGGCCGCATCACGGTGAACGGCGAGCCGGCCCACGTCGGCCAGCGCATCTCCTTCGGCGACCGCATCGCGCTCGACGGCAAGCCCGTCAAGGTGCGCATCCAGCCGCCGCCGGCGCGTGTGATCGCGTATCACAAGCCGGTCGGCGAGGTCGTCACGCTCGACGATCCGCAGCAGCGCCCGACGGTGTTCCGCCGCCTGCCGCGCCTGCAGCAGGGCAAGTGGCAGTCGGTCGGCCGCCTGGACATCAACACCGAAGGCCTGCTGCTCTTCACCACCTCCGGCGAACTGGCCAACCAGTTGATGCACCCGCGCTTCGGCGTGGAGCGCGAGTACGCGGTGCGCGTGCTCGGCACGCTGGAGCCTGAGGCGAAGGCCAAGCTGCTCGAAGGCGTGGAGATCGAGGGCCAGTCGGCCGCCTTCCGCTCCATCGAGGACGGCGGCGGCGAGGGCGTCAACCACTGGTATCGCGTCGTCATCACCGAGGGCCGCAACCGCGAGGTGCGCAAGCTGTTCGACGCCGTTGGCCTGACGGTCAGCCGGCTGATCCGCATCCGCTACGGCTGCGTGGTGCTGCCGCGTGGCCTCAAGCGCGGCGTGTGGGTCGATCTCGGGCCGGACGACGTGCGCGCGATCCGGCGCCTGGCCAGCGGCGGCAACCGCGAGCCGCAGCAACAGGGCCGCGGCGAGGAGCGCCGCGACGGCCGCAACAACAAGCAACGCAACGAGCAGCGCAACGAGCGCGGCGGCCGGCCGAACGATCGCGGCCAGCGCGGGTCACAACAGCCTCAGCAGCAGCAACAACGCGGCCGCGCCGAGGGCGAGGAGCGCGAGCGCAGCGGTCACGACGATGACGACGACTTCGACATCGACCCGATGAAGATTCCCAACCCGCTCGAGCAGACCTTCGACAAGCGCTTCGTGCAGAACCCGCGCAGCCGCGTGGGCGGGCGTGGCTTCGCTTTCGGCGGCGGCGGCTTCGGCCCCGGCGGCAGCAGCCAACAGCCCGGCGGTGGCGGCGGGGGTGGGGGCGGCGGCGGCAACAAGAAGGGCGGCCCCAAGCAACCCGACCCGATGCAGACCTCGCTGGGCTACATCGGCGCCGATGCCTTCCATCGCAAGAACCGCGGTGGCCGGGGCGGCGGCGGTGGCGGGGGTGGGGGCGGCGGTGGCGGTGGCGGCAACTACGGCGGCGGTGGTGGTGGTCGCCGCGGCGGCCGCTGAGGTACTGGCGTCACAGGCGCACCGCAGGCCGCGGGCTACAATTCAAGGCTTTGCCAAGTTATTGATTCAGGAGAAGAATTCATGGCCATCGAACGCACCCTCTCGATCATCAAGCCCGACGCCGTGGCGAAGAACGTCATCGGCCAGATCTACGCCCGCTTCGAAGGCGCCGGCCTGAAGATCGTCGCGGCCAAGATGGCGCACCTCTCGCGCGGCGAAGCCGAGCAGTTCTACGCCGTGCACAAGGCACGCCCCTTCTTCAAGGACCTGGTCGACTTCATGGTCTCGGGCCCGGTGATGATCCAGGTGCTGCAGGGCGAGAACGCCATCGCCAAGAACCGCGAGCTGATGGGCGCCACCGACCCGAAGAAGGCCGAGAAGGGCACCATCCGCGCCGACTTCGCCGACAGCATCGACGCCAACGCGGTGCACGGCTCGGACGCGCCGGAAACCGCGGCCGTGGAAGTGGCGTTCTTCTTCCCCGGCATGAACGTCTACGCGCGTTAAGCCCGCCATGGCCGTCAACCTGCTCGATTTCGATCTCGAGGGGCTGGCGGCCTATTGCGAGAGCCTGGGCGAGAAGCGCTTCCGCGCCGTCCAGCTCTACCGCTGGATCCACCAGAAAGGCGAATCCGACTTCGAGAAGATGTCGGATCTCGCCCGCTCGCTGCGCGGCAAGCTGGCCGGTGCCGCCGAGGTGCGCGGCCTGCCGCTGATCAGCGAGCACCGCTCGGCCGACGGCACGATCAAGTGGCTGTTCGACGTCGGCGGCGGCAATGCCGTCGAGAGCGTCTACATCCCCGAGGAAGACCGCGGCACGCTGTGCGTCTCCTCGCAGGCCGGTTGCGCGGTCGGCTGCCGCTTCTGCAACACCGGCCACCAGGGCTTCAGCCGCAACCTCACGAGCGGCGAGATCGTCGCGCAGCTGTGGTTTGCCGAACATCGCTTGCGCGCCGAAGACGGCGAGCGAGCGGATTCGACAAACGACACGCGTGTCGTGGACAACGTCGTGATGATGGGCATGGGTGAGCCGCTGCAGAACTATGCGGCGCTGGTGCCCGCACTCAAGACCATGCTCGACGACCACGCCTACGGCCTGTCGCGCCGCCGCGTGACGGTGTCGACCTCGGGCATGGTGGCGATGATCGATCGCTTGCGCGAAGACTGCCCGGTGGCGCTGGCGGTGTCGCTGCACGCGCCCAACGACGAGCTGCGCAACGAGCTGGTGCCGCTGAACCGCAAGGACGGCATCGCCGCGCTGCTCGATGCCTGCGTGCGCTACCTCGACAAGGCGCCGCGCGACTTCGTCACCTTCGAGTACTGCATGCTCGAAGGCGTGAACGACACGCCGGAGCTGGCGCGCGAGCTGGTGAAGCTCGTGAAGGGCCGCGTGCCCTGCAAGCTCAACCTGATCCCGTTCAACCCCTTCCCGGCCTCGGGGCTGAAGCGCTCGTCGCGCGAGCGCGTGATGGCCTTCGCCAAGGTGCTGCAGGACGCCGGCATCGTCACCACCATCCGCAAGACGCGCGGCGACGACATCGACGCGGCCTGCGGGCAACTGGCCGGCGAGGTGCAGGACCGCACCCGCGCCCACGAGCGCATGGTGCGCGCGCCGGTGCGGGTGGTGCGGCGCATCGACAAGCACGGCACGCCGCTGCAGGAGACCAAGGCATGATGGGTGTCGCCCGCGTGTGTACCGCCTTCGTTCTGGCATGGCTGGCCTGGCTGGCCGGCTGCTCGACGACGAGCACGACGACCTCCGGCCCGGTCAGCGAACTGCGGCCGCCGCCCTCGGCGCAGGCCGAGGATCCCGATCCGGACCGGCGCGCGCGCACGCGGCTCGAGCTGGCTGCGGCCTACTTCGCCAACAACCAGCCGGAAGTGGCGCTGCCCGAGGCGAACCGCGCGATCGCGGCCAATCCCAACCTTGCGCCGGGCTACAACCTGCGTGGCCTGATCAACGCCGCGCTGGGCAAGGACGACGCGGCCGAGAGCGACTTCCGCCGCGCGCTCGCCATCAACCCGCGCGACGCCGACGCGCTGCAGAACTACGGCTGGTACCTGTGCCAGCACAGCCGCCACGAAGAGGCCAACGCGCAGTTCGCGCAGGCGCTGGCGTTGCCGCAGCGGCGCGAGAGCGCGCGCACCTGGCTGGCCCAGGGCGTGTGCCATGCGCGCGCCGGCCGCCTGGAGGACGCCGAGAAGGCCTTGCAGCGCTCCTACCAGATGGATGCCGGCAACCCGTCGACCTCGGTGAACCTCGCCGAAGTGCTGCTGCGCCGCGGCGAGGCCGAGCGCGCGCGCTTTCACATCCGGCGCGTCAACGCCAACGTCAACTTCGTGAGCGCGCAGACGCTCTGGCTGGCCGTGCGCATCGAGCGCCGGATGGGCAACTCGGCCGGCGTGCAGGAACTCGGCCAGCAGTTGCTGAACCGCTTCCCCGAGACGCGCGAGGCGGTCGCCTTCCAGCGGGGGCAGTTCGATGAGTGACACGCCCGCCGACACGCCGCTGCCGGCCGCAGCCACGGCCGGGGCCATGCTGCGCCAGGCGCGCCAGGCGCAGGGCATGCACATCGCGATGCTGGCCGCGGCCACCAAGGTGCCGCAGCGCAAGCTCGAAGCGCTCGAGGCCGACCGCCTCGACGAACTGCCCGACGCCACCTTCACCCGCGCGCTGGCGCAGACCGTGTGCCGCACGCTGAAGATCGATCCGGCGCCGGTGCTGGCGCTGCTGCCGCAGCCGGCCGGCCACCGCCTGGAGCAGGTGGCCGAAGGCATCAACGCGCCGTTCCGCGAGCGGCCGGGCATGGCGCCGAGCGCGGACTGGTCGGCGCTCGGCTCGCCGACGGTGTGGGCGCCGCTGCTGATCCTGCTGCTGGCCGCGGGCGTGTACTTCATGCCCAAGGGCATGCTGTCGCTGCCGGGCGCCAAGCCTGCTGCCGTGCCGGCGTCGTCGGCGACCGGCACCGCGACCACCGCGCTGCCCACGGCGGCGCCGGCCGTGGAGCCGGCGGCTTCAGTGGTGATCGAGACGGTGCACTCCGCCCCCGCGCTGCCCGACGCCGGCGCCAGCGCGCCGCCACCGGAAGCGGCCGGGGTGCTGCAAGTGCGCGTGAGCGCGGAATCCTGGGTCGAGGTGCTCGACGCGCGTGGCACGACGCTGCTGTCGCGCCTGCTGCAGCCGGGCGAAGCGGTCGGCATCGACGGCGCTGCGCCGTTCAAGCTCACGATCGGCAATGCCGCGGCGACGCAGGTGAACTTCCGCGGCCAGCCGGTGGCGCTGACCGGCGTCTCGCGCGACAACGTCGCGCGCATGGAACTGAAGTAACGAGACTGGCATGACGCTCGCAACCGCAGCCCGCGAATCGCTCGAGGATTTCATCGAACCGGCCCGTCCGGCGGCGCGCCGTTCGCACCAGGCCGTGGTGTGCTGGGGCGCGCGCGAGGTGACGATCGGCGGCGGCGCGCCGGTGCGCGTGCAGTCGATGACCAACACCGACACGGTCAACGTGATCGAGACCGCCATCCAGGTCAAGGAGCTGGCGATCGCCGGTTCGGAGCTGGTGCGCATCACGGTGAACACGCCCGAGGCGGCGCAGGCCGTGCCGCACATCCGCGAGCAGCTCGACCGCATGGGCATCGATGTGCCGCTGGTCGGCGACTTCCACTACAACGGCCACCGCCTGCTCACCGAGTTTCCGGCCTGTGCCGAGGCGCTCTCGAAGTACCGCATCAACCCTGGCAACGTCGGCAAGGGCGACAAGAAGGACCGCCAGTTCGCCCAGATGGTCGAGGTGGCGGCGAAGTACGCCAAGCCGGTACGCATCGGCGTCAACTGGGGCAGCCTCGACCAGGAACTGCTCGCCCAGATGATGGACGAGAACGCGAAGCTGGCCGAGCCGCACGAGCCGCAGCAGATCATGTACCGCGCTATCATCACCTCGGCGGTGGAGTCGGCGCGGCGGGCGGAGGAGATCGGCCTCGCGCCCGGGCAGATCATCCTGTCGTGCAAGATGTCCGGCGTGCAGGATCTGGTGAGCGTCTATCGCGCGCTGGCACGGCGCTGCGACTACCCGCTGCACCTGGGCCTCACCGAGGCCGGCATGGGCACCAAGGGCACGGTGGCTTCCACCGCCGCGCTGGCGCTGCTGCTGCAGGGCGGCATCGGCGACACCATCCGCGTCAGCCTCACGCCGCAGCCCGGCGAGGCGCGCACGCAGGAGGTGGTGGTGGCCCTCGAGATCCTGCAGTCGCTGGGCCTGCGCGCCTTCAACCCCAGCGTCACGGCCTGCCCGGGCTGCGGCCGCACCACCAGCACCACCTTCCAGGAACTGGCCAAGCAGATCGACGACTTCCTGCGTGCGCAGATGCCGGTGTGGAAATCGAAGTACCCCGGCGTCGAGAACATGAAGGTCGCGGTGATGGGCTGCATCGTCAACGGCCCGGGCGAGAGCAAGCATGCCGACATCGGCATCAGCCTGCCGGGCACCGGCGAGGCGCCGGCCGCGCCGGTATTCATCGACGGCGAGAAGGCGCTGACGCTGCGCGGCGAGGGCATCGCGCAGGAGTTCCACCGCATCGTCGAGGACTACATCGAGAAGCGCTTCGGCCGGGCCCCGGCCGCCTGAGGCGACACCCCCAACCGCGCGCCGCCCGCTGCGGCGCGGCGCCCGCTGCACACGAACTTCCATGGCTGAACCACTGCGCGCCGTCAAGGGCATGAACGACATCCTCCCGCCGGACTCCGCCCGGTGGGAGTGGCTCGAGGACAAGATCCGCGCGCTGATGCAGCGCTACGGCTACCTCAACGTGCGCACGCCCATCGTCGAGCCGACGGCGCTGTTCGTGCGCGGCCTCGGCGAGGTGACCGACATCGTCGAGAAGGAGATGTACTCCTTCGTCGACTCGATGAACGGAGACCGCCTCTCGCTGCGCCCGGAGAACACCGCCGGTGTGGTGCGCGCGATGGCCGAGCACTCCTTCCTGCGCGACGGCGGGCGGCGGCTCTTCTACATCGGGCCGCAGTTCCGCCACGAGCGGCCGCAGAAGGGCCGCCAGCGCCAGTTCCACCAGTTCGGCGCCGAGGCGCTGGGTTATGCCGGGCCGGACGTCGACGCCGAGCTGATCCTGATGGTGCGCGCGCTGTGGCGCGAACTCGGCATCGTCGAGGAACGCGACGTGCGCCTGGAGCTCAACAGCCTGGGCCAGCCGGCTGAGCGGCTCGCGCACCGCGCCGCGCTGATCGCGCATTTCGAAGCGCATGCCGGCGAGCTCGACGAAGACGCCAAGCGCCGCCTGCACACCAACCCGCTGCGCATCCTCGACAGCAAGAACCCGGCGATGCAGGCGCTCATCGAGGCGGCGCCGAAGCTGCCCGATTTCCTCGGTGCCGAATCGCTGGCGCACTTCGACGCGGTGCGCGCCGTGCTCGATGCCGCCGGCCTGGCCTACCGCATCAACCCGCGCCTGGTGCGCGGCATGGACTACTACAACCTCACCGTGTTCGAGTGGATCACCGACAAGCTCGGCGCCCAGGGCACGGTGTGCGGCGGCGGGCGCTACGACGGCCTGATCGAGCAGCTCGGCGGCAAGCCGGCGCCGGCGGTCGGCTTCGGCATGGGCCTGGAGCGCGTGCTGCTGCTGCTGGAGGAACTCGGCATCGCGCCGCCGCCGAACCCGCCGCGCCTGTACGCCATCGTGCCGTCGCCGGCCGCGCTGGTGCCGGCGATGACGGTGGTCGAGGCGCTGCGCGCCGCCGGCATCGCGGTGCTGATGAACGCCGGCTTCGCCGGCATGAAGGCGCAGTTCAAGCGCGCCGACGCGAGCGGCGCACGCTACGCGCTGATCTTCGGCGACGACGAGATCGCGCGCGGCGAGGTCGCGCTGAAAGACCTGCGCGACGCCGGCGCGTCGCAGCGCAGCCTGCCGCTGGCCGGTGCCGCCACCTGGGCCGCCGATCTCGTCAACGCATAATCCCGCCTTTCGCTACGCACCGCCATGGCCACGCATCTCGATCTCGAAGAACAGGAACAGCTCGACCAGCTCAAGGCGTTCTGGAAGCAGTACGGCAACCTCATCACCTGGGCGCTGACGATCGTGCTGGCCGGCTTTGCCGCCTGGAACGGCTGGAACTGGTGGCAGCGCGAGCAGGCCGTGAAGGCGGCAGCGATGTTCGACGAGCTGCAGAAGGCCGCCGACGCGGGCGATGCGGCCAAGACCGCCGGCATCTTCAACGACCTGAAGGAGCGCTTCGGCGGCACGTCGTTCGCCCAGCAGGGCGGCCTGCTCACGGCGCGCGTGCAGTTCGACAAGGGCGCGCCCGACGCCGCCGCGGCCGCGCTCACCTGGGTGGCCGACAACGCCGCGGAGACCGAATACCGCAGCGTCGCCCGGCTGCGCCTGGCCGGCGTGCTGGCCGACCAGAAGAAATACGACGAAGCGCTCAAGCAACTCGACGCCGCCAGCGCCAAGGAATTCGAGGCGCTGGTGGCCGATCGCCGCGGCGACATCCTCGCCGCCCAGGGCAAGACCGAGGACGCGAAGGCGGCCTACAAGAAGGCCTGGGACACGATGGACCCGGCCGTGCAGTACCGCCGGCTGATCGACGCCAAGCTGACCGCGCTGGGCGCCGCGCCGCCGGCCGAGACGGCCAAGACTGGCACTGCGGCCGCCGCCGACGGGGCCGCCAAGTGAGGGCGGCCTGCCGTCTCCTGGCCGGCGCGCTGGCGCTGGCGCTGGTCGCCTGCTCGAGCGGGCCGGATCGGCCCAAGCCCAAGCCCTTCGAGGCCATCGCCGCGCCGATCGCCGGCAAGCAGGTCTGGTCGCAGCGCATCGGCAGCATCGATTTCCCGCTCGCCGTCGCGGTGCGCGAGGGCGTATTCACCGTGGCCGGCAGCGACGGCACGGTGGCGGCCTTCCAGGCCGATACCGGCCGCGAGGTCTGGCGCGCCAGCGTGGATGGCCGCATCGTCGCCGGCGTCGGCAGCGACGGCCGCTTCGCCGCGGTGGTGACGCGCGAGGGCGAACTGGTCGTGCTCGACGGCGGCAAGCTGCTGTGGCGCAAGCCGGTCGGCACCAAGGTGGTGACCGCGCCGCTGGTGGCCGGCGAACGGATCTTCGTGCTCGGCGTCGACCGCCGCGTGATCGCCTGGGACGCGCTCGACGGCCGCAAGCTCTGGCAACAGCAGCGCCCCGGCGAGCCGCTCACGCTGGCGCAAGGCGGCGTGCTGGCCGCGTTCAAGAATACGCTGCTGGTCGGGCAGGGGCCGCGCCTGGCCGGGCTCGACCCGCTCAACGGCTCGGTGCGCTGGGAGGTGCCGGTGGCCTCGCCGCGCGGCACCAACGAGGTCGAGCGCCTCGCCGACCTGGTGGCGCCGCTGCTGCGCCAGGGCGACAGCGTCTGCGTGCGCGCCTTCCAGTCGGCGGTCGGCTGCGTCAACGCCGAGCGCGGCAACCTGCAGTGGAGCAAGAACGTCGGCGGCACCGAAGGCATCGCCGGCAACGAGCAGGTGGTGGTCGGCGCCGATGCCTCCGATCGCATCACCGCCTGGCGCACCGCCAGCGGCGACGTGGCCTGGAGCAGCGAATCGCTGCTCTACCGCAACCTCGGCGCGCCGCAGGTGGCCGGCCCCACCGCCGTATTCGTCGACGGCGAAGGCACGGTGCACTGGCTCTCGCTCGACAAGGGCGAGCCGCTGCTGCGCCTGACGACCGACGGCAGCGCGCCGGCGGCCGCGCCGATGGTGTCGGGAACGACGCTGCTGGTCGCCACGCGCAACGGCGGGCTCTACGCCTTCCGCCCCGAGTGAAACCTGTCATCGCCCTGGTCGGCCGGCCCAACGTGGGCAAGTCGACGCTGTTCAACCGGCTCACCAAGAGCCGCGACGCGATCGTGGCCGACTTCGCCGGCCTGACGCGCGACCGCCACTACGGCGACGGCCGCCTGGGCGAGCACGAGTTCATCGTCATCGACACCGGCGGCTTCGAGCCGACCGCGGAGTCGGGCATCGTCAAGGAGATGGCCAAGCAGACGCGCCAGGCGGTGGCCGAGGCGGATGCGGTGATCTTCGTCGTCGACGTGCGCGGCGGGCTCTCGGCGCAGGATCACGACATCGCGCGCTACCTGCGCACCACCGGCAAGAAGGTGCTGCTCGCGGCCAACAAGGCCGAGGGCATGAGCGATTCACCGGCGGTGGCCGAGTTCTACGAGCTGGGCCTGGGCGAGCCGCACCCGGTGTCGGCCGCGCACGGGCAGGGCGTGCGCAGCCTGACCGAGGCGGCGCTGGAAGGCTACGACTTCGGCGAAGAGGAGGGCGGCGAGCCCGACCCCGACGCGCCGATCCGCCTGGCCGTGGCCGGCCGGCCCAACGTCGGCAAGTCGACGCTGATCAACACCTGGCTGGGCGAGGAGCGCCTGGTCGCCTTCGACCTGCCGGGCACGACGCGCGACGCGATCCACGTGCCCTTCGAGCGCCACGGCCAGAAGTTCGAGCTGATCGACACCGCCGGGCTGCGCCGCAAGGGCAAGGTCTTCGAGGCGATCGAGAAGTTTTCGGTGGTCAAGACGCTGCAGGCCATCGCCGACGCCAACGTCGTGCTGCTGCTGCTCGACGCCACCCAGGGCGTGACCGACCAGGACGCCCACATCGCCGGCTACATCCTCGACAGCGGCCGCGCCGTGGTGCTGGCGGTCAACAAGTGGGATGCGGTCGACGACTACCAGAAGGAACAGCTGCAGCGCTCCATCGAGCAACGCCTGGCCTTCTTGAAATTCGCGCCGCTGCTCCACATCTCGGCCAAGAAGCGGCAGGGCCTGGGCCCGGTGTGGAAGGCGATCGCGGAGGCGCATGCCTCGGCGACGCGCAAGATGCCCACGCCGGTGCTGACGCGCCTGCTGCACGAGGCGGTGGAGCACCAGGCGCCGAAACGCGCCGGCATGTTCCGCCCCAAGCTGCGTTATGCCCACCAGGGCGGCATGAACCCGCCCATCATCGTCATCCACGGCAATTCGCTCGAGCACGTCACCGATTCGTACAAGCGCTTCCTCGAAGGGCGCTTCCGCGCGCACTTCAAGCTGGTCGGCACGCCGCTCAAGATCGAGATGCGTTCCTCGCGGAACCCCTTCGACGAGAAGTGATCCGACCCGCTGCTCTCACGAGGGCAAGGTCAATGCGGAGATTCCAGCAGGGCGCGAAAGCGCTGTGTTAACGTCTCCGTCCTTAGAACTTTCATCACGGAGCATATCGTGAGCAACAAAGGGCAACTCCTACAAGACCCGTTCCTGAACCTGCTGCGCAAGGAGCATGTTCCGGTTTCCATCTACCTGGTCAACGGCATCAAGCTGCAGGGCCACATCGAGTCCTTCGACCAGTACGTGGTCCTGCTGCGCAACACCGTCACGCAGATGGTCTACAAGCACGCGATCTCCACCGTGGTGCCCGGCCGGGCAGTGAACTTCCACGCCAACGAATCGCCCGAGCAGGCTTGAGTTCTTCCCCCGCCACCGCGGCTGCCGCCGGGCCGGCGCGCGCCATCCTCGTCGGCGTCGATCTCGGCGGGCGCGCTCCGTTCGACGAGTCGCTCGACGAACTGGCGCTGCTGGCCGAATCCGCCGGCGACGCGCCGGTGGCGCGTGTCATCGCACGCCGCAAGGCACCCGACCCGGCGCTGTTCGTCGGCTCCGGCAAGGCCGACGAGATCAAGGCGCTGGTCGAAGGCCATCGCGCCGAGGCGGTGCTGTTCGACCAGGCGCTCTCGCCGGCGCAGCAGCGCAACCTCGAGCGCCATCTCGGCGTGGCGGTGGCCGACCGCACCATGCTCATCCTTGAGATCTTCGCGGCGCGCGCCAAGAGCCACGAGGGCAAGCTGCAGGTCGAGCTGGCGCGGCTGCAATACCTCGCCACGCGGCTGGTGCGGCGCTGGAGCCACCTCGAGCGCCAGCAGGGCGGCATCGGCACGCGCGGCGGCCCGGGCGAAGCGCAGATCGAGCTCGACCGGCGCATGATCGAAGACCGCATCAAGTCGGTGAAGGCGCGCCTGGAGCGCGTCAAGAAGCAGCGCCGCACGCAGCGCCGCGCGCGCGAGCGCAACGAGACCTTCCGCGTCTCGCTGGTGGGCTACACCAACGCCGGCAAGTCGACGCTCTTCAATGCGCTGGTGAAGGCGCGCAGCTACGCGGCCGATCAACTCTTCGCGACGCTCGACACGACCACGCGCCAGCTCTACCTCGAAGAGGCGGGGCGGGCGGTGTCGCTGTCCGACACCGTCGGCTTCATCCGCGACCTGCCGCACAAGCTGGTCGAAGCCTTCGAGGCGACGCTGCAGGAGGCCGCCGATGCCGACCTGCTGCTGCACGTGGTCGATTGCGCCAGCCCGGTGCTCGACGAGCAGATGGCCGAGGTCGAGCGTGTGCTCGACGAGATCGACGCCGGCCGCATCCCGCAGGTGCTGGTCTTCAACAAGCTCGACAAGCTGGAACCCAGCCAGCGCCCGCGCGTGCTGCGCGACCTGATCGAGCGCAGCGGTGGCCAGCGCGTGCCGCGCGTGTTCGTCAGCGCCATCGATGGCACCGGCCTGCCCGAACTGCGGCAGGTGCTCACCGAGGCGGTGGCCGGCACGCTGCACCCGGACGAAGAACCTGGCGAAGCGTTCGACGCGCGCTTCGACGAGCGCGACGAGCAGCCTGCGCTGCCCTCCACCGGAACCCACGATTCACAGGCATGAGCATGAATCCCCTTCACGCCCTCCGACTCGCCGCCGGCCGGCTGCTCAGCAACGGCCGCAACGACGGCCCGCCGGATCTCGACGAGCTCTGGCGCGACTTCAACCGCAAGCTCGGCGGCCTGTTCGGCGGCAAGGGCGGCGGCCAGCGGCCCAACGGCCCGCCGGACGACGGCGGCAACAACTTCCAGCCCGACATGAAGAGCGCCGGCATCGGCGTCGGCCTGATCGCCGGCGTGGTGGCGCTGATCTGGCTGGGCAGCGGCTTCTTCATCGTGCAGGAAGGCCAGCAGGCGGTCGTCACCTCGTTCGGCAAGTTCAGCCACACGGCCGACGCCGGCTTCCAGTGGCGCATGCCCTACCCCTTCCAGGCCCACGAGACGGTGAGCGTCACGCAGCTGCGCTCGCGCGAGGTGGGCCGCAACTCGGTGGTGCAGGCCACCGGGCTGCGTGACTCGTCGATGCTGACGCAGGACGAGAACATCGTCGACATCCGCTTCACCGTGCAGTACCGGCTCAAGGACGCGCGCGCCTTCCTGTTCGAGAACCGCGACCCGGAAGAGGCGGTGACGCTGGCGGCGGAGTCGGCGGTGCGCGAGATCGTCGGCCGCACCGCCATCGACGCCGTGCTCTACGAGCAGCGCGACGCGATCGCCGCCGAGCTCGTCAAGTCGATCCAGAACCAGCTCGACCGGCTGAACGCCGGCATCGTGGTGGCCAACGTCAACATGCAGAGCGTGCAGCCGCCCGAGCAGGTGCAGGCGGCGTTCGAGGACACGCTCAAGGCCGGCCAGGACGGTGACCGCCTGAAGAAGGAAGGCCTGGCCTATGCCAGCGACGTGATCCCCAAGGCGCAGGGCACGGCCGCCCGTCTGCGCGAGGAGGCCGAGGGCTACAAGGCCGCGGTGGTGGCGCAGGCCGAGGGTGATGCGCAGCGCTTCAGCCGCGTGCTGACCGAATACCAGAAGGCGCCGTCGGTGACGCGCGACCGCCTCTACATCGAGACCATGCAGCAGGTCTACTCGAACGTCAGCAAGGTGATGATCGACAGCCGCAGCAACTCCAACCTGCTGTACCTGCCGCTGGACAAGCTGATGCAGCAGGCCGGCGGCACGGCGGCTGCCGCGACCACGACGGGCGCCGCGCCGGCCGCGGGCGACGGCAGCGGCAGCGCCGCCTCGGGCACGACGCTGGATCCGCGCTCGCGCGACGGCCAGCGCGGCCGTGACCGCGAAGGCCGCTGATCGACACGGGGAGCATCA